>CEVE01135299.1_pt1 | contig 10635 bp, 19 predicted proteins | sample 356431 | NCBI WGS metagenome assembly CEVE01 (sample SAMEA2622764, study PRJEB7988) | marine metagenome | isolation source: saline water (ENVO:00002010), including
TAACGGTGTGTGGGCTGGTACACAGGCTGACGCACGTAAGTATTGCGGCAAGGCATACAGCACTGTCGATGTACCTACTGACAAGCCTAACCTGTTGAAGTTCCTTAACCTCAATCAGGTGGGCAGTCTAAGCAGCAGTCCTACCTTGGAAGAGGTAAGAACTGGTGAGCCTACAACAAGTGCAATGTCATGGTTCAGGTGGAGCTATGACTGTATGTGTAGAGGACAGTATGAGGATGCTAAGGAGCATCTAGCAAAAGCATTAGAGCTATCAAGAAAGGAGAAAACTGATGGAAATAATAATTGATTGCGGTGACAAAGAACTAGCAAAGGCTATAGCTGATAAACTATCTGAGGATACAGGTGTAGCTAGAGATAAATTCAAGGAGAATACAGATGATGTGGATACTAATCTGGATGCAACTAGTGACTAGCCAAGGTGTAGAACACTATCAACTAGGCACGTTTACCAAGAAAGAGGACTGCCAAGAAGCCTTGACTAAGGCTGTAGTACTAGTAAGCACCAGCGCAGAGATGCTTGCTTGTCTAGAAGTGGATACGAGACAATGAAAGATTACCAAGTAGTATTAAAAACAGAACTAAAAGGTGAGCATAGCATTGAACTTTACATCAAGGCTTACAGTGTGGAACAAATTGTTGATCAGCTTGGTGATGATTATTACATAGTAGAAATAGAGGAGTGGAAAGTAGATGCTACCAGACGAGATGGAAGCCGAAAAGAACAGGAAGATAATACTTGCTCAGGCTTCTACAATAGAAGTACTCAAGCAAAACGTGCGTGACTTACAAGGACAATATCAGTCTGCACTGATACACAACAAGACACTAATACAAAGGATAGATGAGTTGACAAACAGCGAGTGCTTCTGTGGTCTAGCAGATGAACCAGTGCTTGCAACAGAGGAGATATGATTTGTATATAAACGATACAACAAGACAGATGATAAGAGAGATTGTGGTTGAGTTGTTTCAAGATGTACTCAAACCAAACCCAACTGATAACGAACAAGTCATACAACTTACTGATACTTTAGACGACATAATAAAAAATAAGGTTGACAATTATAAAGTAGAAGTGTATGGAGTAAGTCTAAAGGAGTATTGAATGGATATTTTTGTTCTAGTTATAACCATATGGGGTAACAATGGAACTGACTGGGTTTACGTAGGTAACCAGTACGTAATGAAAGAACAGTTTACCCTTGAACAATGTCAGATGATAGCGAGAGATTCTAATTGGAGAGAGTTTAAAACTAACCCATATTATGATATACAGTTTGACTGTTTCAAAGTAGGAGAACAAAGACATGACTTGGATTAGTCACAAAGAGTGTCCTGCTTCTGACTGTGATAGCAGCGATGCTTTCTCATACAATACAGAAACTATGGCAGGTAAGTGTCATTCTTGCAACAGGTCATACCCAAAACAAATGAAAGACCTTGACAACTGGGCAGAAGAAGAGTATCCAACTTACAAACACAACAAGGAATCTTGGGATATGCAACAGCAAGAATCAAATGTCACTGAGTTTGTCAAACCTATGTACATGGCTTACCGTGGTATCACCAAAGAAACTATGGAGTTCTACGACTGTAAGACTTTTATAGATGGCAAGGGTAAACCAGTACGACAAGAGTACATCTACCCTTCAGGTGGTGTAAAGGTCAGACAACTACCAAAGACATTCAGTGCTAGGAATCTAAAGACTGATGAGTTGTTTGGCATGAACCTTTGGAACAGTGGTACAAGCAAGATCATTACCATTACAGAGGGTGAGCTAGATGCTATGTCAGCATATCAGATGCTACACAATCCTAAGTTCGATAACCCTGTTGTGTCGTTGCCATCGTCAACACCATCGCACAAGCTATGGGAAAAGATAAACAAGTTCCTGTCTTCCTTCGACAAGATAGTATTGTCTATCGAACACGATGACCAAGGCAACTCAGTGTCAGCAAAGATAGCAAGCCTGTACCCTAACAAGGTCTATCGCATGGAGCTTGATAAGTACAAGGATGCTAATGAGTTTCTGCAAGAGGGTCAAGATAAGACATTCAAGTCAGCGTGGTTCAATGCTAGGAAGTATACACCTGCTAACATACTGAATACACCTGATCAATTCCTTGGCTTGTATAACAGGTCAGAAAACCACATCTACGTAGAGACAGGGGTACATGAGTTCGATGAGATGTGTCTAGGCTTGATGCAAGGACACTTCACACTGTTCAAAGCACAGACAGGTATAGGCAAGACAGAGTTCATGCGTTACCTTGAGTACAGGATACTCAGTCAATACCCTGACATCAAGATAGCTACGTGGCACATGGAAGAGACTAAGCTACGATCTATACTTGGCTTGGTATCCTACGAAGTGGGTGACAACCTGACACGCAAGGACTTGATTGAAGACAAGAACGCTGACAGTCTGGTACAACAGGCTATCACTAAGCTAACCAAAGACGAGAGACTATACCAGTTCTTTCTCAATGATGAGGATGATCCGCTTGACTTATTGTCACAGATAAGGTATCTGTCTCAAGCGTGTGATGTAAACTACGTGTTCTTTGAACCTATCCAAGACATATCTGCCAACGCAGGTACAGAGGATAGTAAGGAGCAGTTCCTAGCTGACCTGTCAGTCAGGCTATCTAAGCTTGCGGCAGAGTTGGGTGTAGGTATTGTAACCATAGGACACACTAACGATGACGGTCAGGTAAAGTACTGTCGTATGATTGAGCAACGTGCCTCAGTTGTAGTTGATCTACAGCGTGACAAGATGTCAGAGGACAGAGAAGAGAGGAACACAACCAAGCTACTAGTGACAAAGAACAGACCAGTAGGTCCAACAGGATACGCAGGGCAATTACAGTTTGACCCTGACTCCTTTACATTGAAAGAAAAGTATGCAGTATATTGACCCATACGCTGCCTTTGCAGCAGTAATATATTTCTTTGGCGTGTTCTTGTATTACGTACACGTCAAGACTATATTCTATTTTTTAAAGAAGCCAGATGAGATGCACTTCGGAAAGGTTATCTTCAGTAGTTTACTGTGGATATTCAACGTAGTTATGCTTATGTGGGTAGAGTTCACAGGAGAAGATGATGACAGATAAGATCGTTGCAATGGACATCGAGACAGAATCATTGAATCCTGAAAAGATTTGGTGTATCTGTGCAGAAGATGTGCAGACAGGTGAGAAAGAACAGTTTGTTCACCTTACAACAATACAAGAAGAGAAGGAGAAGTTCATTGAGTACTGTAGTAGATTCGATAGGTTTATATTTCACAATGGAATCTGTTTTGATGTTCCTATTATTAATCGCCTTATAAAGAAAGACTTGATACCCTTGGAGTCAGTCATTGATACACTGATTGTAAGCAGACTAGTTGACTTTGACCTCAAGCATGGTCATGGCCTCAAGGCATGGGGTATCAGGCTAGGTAACTTCAAGATGGACTTCTCAGACTTCTCTATGTTGTCAGATGAGATGATCAAGTACTGTCATCAAGACGTTACAGTTACATTAAGAGTGTACGATAAGTTCAAGAAAATAATACATGATCCTGATTGGCAGTGGGCTATACAGTGTGAACATGACATACAAATACTGTGTCAGACCATGACAGACAACGGCTTTTACTTCAACAAGACCAAGGCTGAAGAGTTACTTGATGAGATAGAACAACGTAAGGCACACCTTGAGGACGCTTTCCAAGAGGACTTCCCACCCAAGCTAGAGGAAGTCAACCGTATCAAGTACAGAAAGAAAGCTGACGGTACACTATACAGCAACGTGACCAACGCACAAAAGAAACACGCCAAGACAGTGGTGGATTGGTCAAAGCAAGAGCCTGAACTAGTATGCTACGACTTCATAGACTTCAACCCTGCTTCACCTAAGATGCGGATAGAAAGACTGTGGGATGCAGGATGGAAACCCTTTGAGAAAACGAAAGGGCATATAGAGTATGAAAGACTTGCTACTAGAACTTATCGTTGAGACAAAAGTTTGCAAGATATGTAAACTAGAAAAACCTTTAGATAGGTTTTATCAACAAGGAAGAAAGTCGTTAGACAATAGGTGTAAAGCTTGTGCCAACGAAGGAAAGACTTGGAGAAGAAGAGAAAGAAAAAAGTATGAACACCTAGACACAGGTTTTTGTCACTGTTGTGGTAGAAAAAGTGATAGCTTACATTTTGACCATGACCACAATACTAAAAAGTACAGAGGATTTCTGTGTCATTTCTGCAACACAGGCATAGGAAAATTAGGTGATAATATTGAAGGTGTGAATAGAGCACTTAGGTATTTAGAAAGACATGAGGAAAAAAATGGATGAACGAGGACAGAAGTTTGCTAAGTTCGGATGGACTTTATCTGAGGCAAACCTTAACACACTGCCTGAGACAGCACCTGCAGGGGGAAAACGTCTAGCGGAGTGGTTGACACTTGAAGGTAGGCGATCCTCACTAGTGGAGTGGCTAGGGCATTGTGGTGACGATTCACGTATTCACGGTAGCTTTACTCACGTTGGTGCATGGACAGGTAGGATGGCACACAGAAACCCTAACCAAGCTAACATCCCTGCCCAGTTTCACGGTGATGCCGTTACTGCAGTAGAGAAGGTTAAGGACAGATACGATGGTCAACTACGTGAGTTGTGGTGTGTACCCAAAGGCTGCTACTTGGTAGGCACAGATGCTGAAGGTATTCAGTTACGTGTACTTGCACACCTGATGAAGTCAGAGGAATACGTACACGCTATCGTGTCAGGAAAGAGAGAGGATGAGACAGACATACACAACCTCAACCGTAAGGCTCTAGGTATGTCACACATAACAAGAGATATGGCTAAGACTTTTATCTATGCGTTCCTACTAGGGGCAGGTAATGCCAAGGTAGCACAGATACTCAAGGTCAATCAGAAAGAAGCGAAGCAAGCAGTTGAGAACTTTATGCAATCAATTCAAGGGCTTGCTGACTTAAAGAAAAAGATTATACCACACATAGCTAAACGTGGGTGGTTTAGAGGTCTTGATGGGCGTAAGGTTGTAGTACCTTCAGAACACAAGACACTAGCAGGTATGCTTCAGAATGGTGAGTCAACCATAATGAAACATTCAGCACTTGATTGGGTACACAAAGCTAGGAGACAGTTTATTGAGTTCAAGCTTGTTACGTGGCCCCATGATGAGTGGCAAACAGAAGTGCGTGGGCAGATGAAAGATGCTGAACTACTAGGTAAAATACAAAGGAAATCTATTGTTGACACTGGTGAAAAGTTTGGTATGATCTGCCCACTCGCAGGTTCAACTGACATAGGATATAATTGGAAGGATACTCATTAGTGACTATGTTTATAACTTGTTGTATTATTGTATATCTTTATACTTGACAAAGGTTTACAAGTATAGTATGTATGTAGAACGAATCAATAGAAGGAGCTTGTAATGACAGCTAAAAAGAAAACTAAGTATGGTGTATTCGAAGGTGACTTGTATTACGCACGTATCTTCGAGGACAACATAGATGACTCAGAATACCATGAGCGTACAGAAGGACAGTTCAATACTGTGTTCGTACCTAAGGATGATGATGAGCTACAGAAAATTGTTGATTTAGGTTTTCCTGAGGAATCAATGGGCAATCGTATGATCAAACCAATCGCTGCAGCAGAGAATCGTGCAGGTATGAAACTCAAACGTCCTAACAAACACCCCTCTGGTATTGAAGACTTTGGTGGTGCGCCATCCGTTACTCACGGCACTACCAATAAACCTTGGGATTACATTGAAGACGGTGCTCTTGGTAACGGCACTAAGGCCAAGGTTAAAATCTCTATCTACGGTGAGGGTTCTACCGCCTCAGTAAGGTTAGAGAAAGTGGGCATCCTCGAACACGTACCATTTGAAGAGATGGCTGCAGAGGATCGTTGGTAACACCCATGTACTCCTTTCGTTGTAACTGGCAGGGCTTCGGCCCTGTCCTTTTTCCCTGAGGTTAGATATGAAATACGCAGTAATGATTATGTTTGATACTGATGAGGATTACAACTACGTGCCTGAGTCATGGCCTTGTAATACAAACGAATCATACAAACCAAAGTTGTTTGATGATTACAAGAAAGCAGAAGAAGAACGTAGTAAGTGGAACACAGGAATCATCGTTGACTACAGTGACGATATACTTAGACCAATGACAGAGAAGGAACGTCAACGTGCAAAAGAACGACAACTTGCAAATACTGGTTGACGGTGATCCGTTTGCTTATCGTGCAGCTTTCTCATGTCAAGATGAAGAGAAAGAGGCAGCAGTAGAAAAGATTGATGAGCTACTAGAGACTGCACTAGAGGCAGTGCTGTGGGAAGTAACTGATGATAAGTATCAGATATTTCTTACAGGTAAAGGTAACTTTAGAAAGAAGATTGCTGTAACCAGAGAGTATAAAGGCAACAGGAAACAAGAAAGACCTGTACACCTTGGTGATATTAGAGAGCACCTTATCAACAACTGGAAAGCTATCGTGTCCAAGGGTGAAGAGGCTGATGACTTGATAGGCATCTGGTCAAACCCCGACACCATTGTCATATCAATAGACAAGGATATGTTACAGCTACCTTGCACACATTACAATCCACACAGACGTACTTGGCAGACAGTCGATGAGTTTGATGGACTCAAGTTCTTTTATAAACAAATACTGACAGGTGATACAGCAGATAATATACAAGGTATCTATGGCGTTGGGCCTAAGAAAGCTGACAAGATACTAGCTGACTGTAAGACAGAGCAAGACTTATATCAGGAGTGCGTCAGAGCCTATGGTGGTGATGAAGAGAGAGTTATAGAAAACGGTAAGCTTTTGTGGCTACGTAGAGAAGAAGAACAGATATGGCAACCACCAAAGTTCACAGATTCAGATCAGGACTAGAAGAGCGTAACGCTAAGTACCTTACAAAGAAACGTGTCAAGTTTGAGTACGAGACACTAAAGGTACAGTGGCGTGATATGAGAATAAGAAAGTATACCCCTGACTTCATACTACCTAACGGTATTATAGTTGAGACTAAAGGTAGGTTTACTCTTCCTGATAGGAACAAACATAAGTGGATACAAGAGCTACACCCTGATCTTGACATAAGGTTTGTCTTTAGTAATCCTTATCAGAGATTAAACAAGGGTGCAAAGAGCACTTACGCAGACTGGTGTGACTATTACGGCTTCTTATTTGCTAAAGAAATAATACCACATGACTGGGTAAAAGAGAAAAAAAAGAAAATATGCTTGAACAAGGTACTCTAACATGATACCTATATTGTCTAATACTAATGATAACATAAGATACTTTGATATTGAAGGGATGAAAAATGCAAGTTAAAGTACATCAGTATCTTGATGGTCCTATAGACCAAGGAGATAAGTGGACACTGTTGTGTATGATTGAAGAGAAGGGTTTGGTCTTTGATGAAGAACTAGAGTTCAAAGATTTTAATGCTGCTTATAATTTTATGAACAGGCTCAAGCAATCAACTACACCCATACTTCATGAAAAAGAAACCTCACTTTGGATACATTAAGGCTTGACAATGTTTGACCACGATAGTAAGATAGAAGCTCTTGTCAATAACTACGGACTACAGTTGTTGATGGAACAAAATGATTTAGATGATGAGGCAATCATACGTAAACTAGTAGACGATGGAACTATCAACATGAATGATTACTTTTATTTAGATGTAGAAATTAGAGAATGGAAGGACTTAGAAAGATGAACTACTGTGACATGAAGGGTTTGATATGGCCTGTTCTTTTTTGTATCTTTGTTATAGTCATTGTTCCAGTTTTATTAGTAGACAATGCTAAGTATTGTAAACAAAGTATAGTTCCTTGTTATCCTTGGAATGATCCAGAATGACACCAGCGCAAGAAGCAGAGATAGAGGCAAAGAAAACATTTGAACTGTTTATAATTTACTCTAAGAAAGTTACTTTAGTAGCTGTTTTCTTTTTACTGATAGTGGTTTTTAAGTGTAACAATGGCGTAGAAGAGGGTGAGTTTGCAACAGGAAGTAAGTACAACGGTGAAGTTTACTCACCTACAAACATGGGAAAAGATAAATGAATAACTATTTACCAACCGATTACCAAGCTTTCATACATACATCAAGGTATGCACGTTGGCTAGAGGGAGCACAACGAAGAGAGACTTGGGTTGAGACTGTTGACAGATACATGACCAATGTAGTACTACCTGTCATGGGTAGAGACAGCTTTGTAAATCAGATAGAAGAATCAATACTTAATCTAGAAGTTATGCCTAGCATGAGAGCTATGATGACAGCAGGTAAGGCTTTGGATAGAGACAATACATCAGGTTACAACTGTAGCTATATGCCTGTCGATGACCCTAAGTCCTTCGATGAGGCCATGTTTATACTGTTGTGTGGCACTGGCGTAGGCTTCTCAGTAGAACGTCAGTTCGTGCATCAGCTACCAGAAGTACCCAAGCTTTACGAGAGCGATACCATAGTTGTTGTCAAGGACAGTAAAGAAGGTTGGGCTAAAGCTTTCAGGCAGATACTAGCTTTGTTGTGGGCAGGAGAGATACCTAAGTGGGATGTGTCAAAGGTAAGACCTGCAGGGTCTAGACTAAAAACATTTGGTGGTAGGGCTAGTGGTCCTGCTCCTTTGGTTGACTTGTTTAACTTCTCAGTAAAAGTATTTAAAGATGCACAAGGACGTAAGCTATCATCAATAGAGTGTCATGACCTTATGTGTAAAGTTGGTGAGATTGTTGTCATGGGTGGTGTAAGAAGGTCAGCTATGATAAGTCTTTCTAACTTGTCAGATAACAGAATGAGACACGCCAAGTCAGGTGATTGGTGGACTAACAATCCTCAACGTGCTTTAGCTAACAACTCTGTAGCCTACACAGAGAAGCCTGATAGCCTGTCATTCATGCGTGAGTGGATGGCCCTAGTGGAATCAGGAAGTGGTGAGCGAGGTGTCTTTAACAGAGAAGCCAGTAGGAAACAAGCTAAGAAGTATGGAAGACGTGACCCTAACCATGAGTTTGGAACTAACCCATGCTCAGAAATAATCCTTAGACCATACCAATTCTGTAACTTGACAGAGGTTGTTGTAAGGTCTACTGATAACTTCGCTGACTTAGCACGTAAGGTAAGGATAGCCACAACCCTAGGAACTATACAATCTACCTACACTAAGTTCCCATACCTTCGTAAGATATGGAAAGACAACACAGAAGAAGAGCGTTTGTTAGGTGTATCTCTAACAGGCATAATGGACAACCCTTTATTAACGAGTAAAACTAATGGTCTATCAAAGAATCTCGAAAACCTTAGACAGGTTGCGGTTAACACAAATACTAGTCTGGCTGATACTCTTGGGATTAATCCTTCCACTGCTATTACCTGCGTCAAACCTTCAGGAACCGTCAGTCAACTTGTTGACAGTGCCTCAGGTATCCACGCAAGACATTCCAAGCACTACATCAGGACTGTGAGAGGTGACAACAAAGACCCACTGACATCCTTTATGAAGGATCAGGGCATACCTAATGAACCTTGTGTAATGAAACCTGATCAGACTACAGTGTTCAGTTTTCCTATCAAGTCACCAACCAACGCTATAGTTACTGAAGATATGTCAGCAGTAGATCAACTAGAGACATGGCTAATGTATCAAAGACATTGGTGTGAGCACAAGCCTAGTGTGACTATCAATGTCAGGAAGGATGAGTGGTTTGAGGTTGGAGCGTTTGTTTACAAACACTTCGATGAAATGTCAGGAGTGTCATTCCTTCCTTACAATGAGCACACCTATCAGCAAGCCCCTTATCAAGAAATAATGAAGAGTGAATATGCGACATTATTGTCACTTATGCCAGAAAAAATAGACTGGTCACTCTTGACAGATTACGAAAAAGAAGATAGTACTAACTCAAGTCAGACCTTTGCTTGCACTGGTGATGTCTGTGAAGTAGTAGATATAGGAGCTTAGGATGCACGAAGAGGAAGAAGAGTTTACAATAGAAGAAATGTTGGACGAGATAGAAGATATAGACCTAGACACTGTAGTAAATAAGCCACCTCACTATGGAGATGGCGAGATAGAGTGTATTGATTATATGAAGGACAACATGGACACTATGATGTTCATGGGTTATCTAGAAGGTAACTGTAAGAAGTATATGCACAGGTACAGATACAAAGGTAAACCTGTAGAAGATCTAAAGAAAGCTAAGTGGTACTTAGAAAGACTGATAAATGAGGTGGAAGGAAACTAAATGTTTAGTGCTATAATTCTAGCCTGTAATATTTCAGTCACAGATTGTAGAACCTTTGGTACACCTAGAGTTTTTGTCACAGAAAAAGAGTGTCAATTATCTTTGGCTGACGGTAGACTTCAGATTGAATCACAGGGCTGGATGATTATGGATTCTCATTGTTACCATTGGGGTCAAAAGGTATAAAAAAAGGGGGTCTACTTATGACCCCTTCTTCTTTCTCTTCTTTCCTGATGCTGTTGTGGACCAAGATACTCTCTTCGGTCCTGTTTTTTTGGCAGCTTCCCTCTTGGAGATTC
>CEVE01021961.1_pt1 | contig 10594 bp, 9 predicted proteins | sample 356431 | NCBI WGS metagenome assembly CEVE01 (sample SAMEA2622764, study PRJEB7988) | marine metagenome | isolation source: saline water (ENVO:00002010), including
ATTCTTCAGTATGTTGTGCGCCTCTAAAGGCGTCTCTTCTGTGAACTAAGGATATTGATTTAGCTATTTTGGATAATTCAACAGTCCAGTCCAGTGCAGAATCACCACCTCCAAAAATAAAAACATTTTTATCTTTATATTTCTCAACTGACCTTACAGCGTATTCGACTCCTTTATTAATGAATCTATCTGGATCATTAATATTTGGTGGTCTTCTTGGCTCAAATGATCCAGCACCAGCTGCAATAAAAATGTTTTTAGAAATAAATTCCTTATCTGCGGTTGTTTTTATTTTCCAAAATACTTCATCTTCATGATCTATTTCTTCTATTAAATCAACTCTCTCCGACAGATGTAATTCATAATTGAATGGTTTAATTTGTTCGATTAGAGCATCTACGTGCTCTTGAGCGGTTTGAAGCGGAACGCCGGGAATATCATATATTGGCTTTTCAGGATATAGTTCAGCGCACTGGCCACCTGGTTTATCGAGATTATCTATTAAAGTACATTCAAGTCCAAGCAAGCCAGCCTCAAAAACTGTGAAGAGGCCAACAGGACCCGCACCGATTATTAATATATCCGTTTTATTCATTATCTTACTTTCATCCCAGGTTCGGCACCTTCATCAGGTGAGACCAAATAAATACCATTTTCATTACTAGACGCCAAAACCATTCCTTCTGAGATACCAAATTTCATTTTTCTTGGCTCTAAATTATTTACTAATACGACCATTTTATTAATTAATTCTTCTGGTGCATAGGCACTTTTAATTCCTGCAAATACATTTCTAGTTCCAAATTCACCTACATCTAAGTTGAGTTGTAATAATTTATCGGCACCTTCAACATTTGTTGCATTGATAATTTTAGCAACCCTTAATTCAACAGCTGAGAACTGATCAATATTTATTAGATTTACGTTATCCATATCTTCTTCCTCTGGCATTATTATTTTATCAAGTCTATTTAACAATGGTTTGTAATTATTTATTTTATTTATTAGTTTTTTATCTACGTCATCAATCGAGGGTGTGTCTATATTTAAAAATCTAAAGGCCTCAGTAGTTATATTAGGTATTATTGGATGAAGGTAAATACTTAAGATTTTAAATGCGTTAATTGCTGTGGATGCAGTTATTAAAGCTTCATCATCAGTTTTTTTCCAAGGTGTTTCTTCATTTATATGTTTATTAACGTTATCAGCCAATTCCATGACAATCCTTACAAGTTTTGAATATTCCTTTGATTCATATAAATTAATAATTTCATTTTTCTTTTCAATCAAGTTGTTTACAACATCTTGGTTTATTTTATTAGAAACAACGTTTTTATTATTTTTTAAAAAAGATGCTGACCTTGAAGCAATATTTAGATATTTTCCTACAAGATCAGAATTAATTTTTTGAACATAGTCATCAAAATTCAGATCTATGTCTTCTACTTTATTATTTAATTTTGTTGCAAAATAATATCGCAAAGTTTCAGGATTTGTTAAATTTACAAAATCTTTAGCTAAAATTCCTGTACCTTTTGATTTAGACATCTTTTCACCATTTATAGTTAAGAATCCATGAACATTTATCCCATCTGGTAGTCTAAAATTGGCTGAATCAAGAAGTGCTGGCCAGAATAATCCATGAAAATAAGCAATATCCTTACCTATAAAATGATGAATTTCATAATCAGATTCACTAGACCACAAATCTTTCATATCTAAATTATTTTTAGTTGCCCAATTAGAAATAGAAGCAATATATCCAATTGGAGCGTCGACCCATACGTAAAAAAATTTATCATTTTCATCAGGAATTTCAAATCCAAAATAGGGTGCATCTCTTGATATATCCCATTTCTTTAAATCATCACTCAACCATTCTTTTAATTTGTTTTTTATAGACTTTTGTAATTGAACATTTTTAAGAAAGTTCTTAAGCATTTCGGTTTTTTGAGGAAGATCAAAAAATATATGTTCGCTATCTTTTTTTATAGGAGGAGTATTTGATAGTATTGATATAGGATTTTTTAGTTCTTGTATTTCATAAGATGCGCCACAGTCATTACAACTATCACCATTTTGTTCTTCTGCATCACATTTTGGACATGTGCCTTTAATAAATCTATCTGAAAGAAACATTTTTTCTTCCTCATCATAGTACTGTTCTATAGTTGCCTTTGATATAAGATTATTTGATTTTGCTTTATTATAAATAAGTTCTGAAAACTTCTTATTTTCATCACTGTGGGTGCTATGAAAGTTTGCAAACTTGATATCATAAAGCTCATATGTTGATTTATGATCTTGGTATACATTTTTGATTAACTCCTCTGGCGAGATACCCATTTCATTTGCTTTTAACATCACCGGTGTACCGTGTGTATCATCAGCACAAAAAAAGTGACATTCGTTATTGTTTAAATTTTGAAACCTCGACCAGATGTCTGTTTGTACAGCTTCTAAGATATGTCCTAAATGAAGTGGAGCATTTGCATAAGGCAATGCTTGAGTTACAAGAATTTTTCTTTTAATTTTTTTAGGATTGTCCATTTAATAACTGTATTATATGTGAAAATAACTTTTCTATGTCTATAAAAAATATTATTGCAATAGGTTCTGCTAAAGGTGGAGTTGGAAAATCATCAATTACCGCATCTATTGCATTACACTTAGCATCTAAATACTCAGTTGGTATTTTAGATGCCGATGTTTATGGACCAAACCAACATTTACTTTTTGATATCAAAGAAAAACCATCATTTACCCAAATTAATAAAAAGAAATTATTAAACCCGATATTAAAACATAACATTCAATTTTCTTCGGTAGGATTGGTCTTAGATGAGGAAAAGGCAGGTATGTGGCGAGGACCTATTTTAAGTTCCACTATAAAACAACTATTTTATGCCACTAATTGGAATGATTTAGATTTTTTATTTATAGACATGCCGCCAGGAACAGGCGATGCTTATTTAACAGTTTTCAAAGATATCAATGTGGATTATTTTGTTTTAGTTACTACTACTAATAAATTATCAATTTCTGACTCAGTTAAAACACTCTCTATGGTTGAAAAATTTAATATTAAAACTCTAGGCTACATTGAAAATAATTTAATAATGAATGAAAAATCTGAGGCTCAAAAAATTTTTAATTTAAAGCAGATTAATCATTTAGGAAATGTAAGTTTTAATAGAAAAATTTATAATTTTGATACGAACTACATATCAAATGATATTATTTCCATATCAGAAACTATTGCATCAACTCTGGCTAATGAATAGGTTTATTTTTATTTTTATATTAATTTTTTCATTGAGTATTTATTCAAACGAAGTCAACGATCCTTTTGAAAATTTAAATAGAAAAACATTTGAATTTAATGAAAATCTAGATGAAAAAATTTTAAAGCCTACGGCAACATTTTATTCAAAATTTCCACCTAGAATTAAAAAGGGTATTACAAACTTTTTCAATAATTTAGAAGAGGTTGATACATGTGTAAACCAACTTTTACAGGGAAAACCAAAGAAATCTGCAAATGATTTAACTAGATTTGTAATTAATTCAACCATTGGGCTAGGTGGATTTATTGATGTAGCGTCAAAAATTGGATTAGAACGACATGAAGAAGACTTTGGTCAAACACTTGCTGTATGGGGAGTTAGTGAAGGCCCTTACATAATGTTACCAGGGTTAGGCCCATCAACCCTGAGAGACTCATTTAGTAAACCAGTATCATCATTCTTGTCAGTTACATTTCATATGACAGAGACGGATGTAAATATTGCGCTTAAATCAATTGATGCTATAGAAACAAGAGAAAGGTTATTGGATGTAGAGTCGCTTCTCTCTGGTGACAAATATACATTTGTGAAAGATGCTTATATTCAATCTATTCAATATGAAGTAAAAGATGGTATTGATGTAAAGGATGATTTTGTTGATGATATGGATGATTTTTTAATAGATTAATAGTTCCTCAAGGTCTTTTTTATGTTTTTGAAGTTGTTTATCTTTAATCACTTCCAAAATTTTTATCCTAAAAGTTTTTGCATATTTATCACCTCTAGAAAGACCAAATAGATGTTTCATCATTTTTCCTAAATCGTGGCCATTTTTTAACTGTCTATCTACATATTCAAAATATTCGTTGAGAAGTTGTTTTTTTGAATTGATAGATGACTTTTGATTAAAAAATCTAGAATCAACTTCTTTTAACATGAATGGATTTTCATACGCCGCTCTACCAATCATTACACCATCGACTTTTTTAAGATGAGTCTCAGATTGATCAAGATTTTTTATACCCCCATTAATTATTATCTCTAAGTTAGGAAAATCTTTTTTAAGATTGTAAACATAGTCATATTTTAAAGGAGGTATGTTTCTATTTTGTCTTGGACTAAGGCCTTTAAGTATTCCATTTCTTGCATGAATAATGAAAGTTTTTATTCCTGATTGACTTACTATGGATACAAAATTATGGATGAACTCATATGTATCATGATGATCTACTCCTAATCTGCATTTAATAGATACTGGAATAGTGACAGCATTTCGCATATTAAATAAACAATCAGCAACTAGATTGGGCTCTAGCATTAAACAAGCTCCAAATTTTCCTTTTTGAACTCTGTCCGATGGACAACCTACATTTAAATTTATTTCATCATAACCATATTCTTCACATTTTTTTGAGCAATCAATAAGATCATCAATATTTGAACCTCCTAATTGCACTCCTACAGGGTGTTCCTCATTATTAAACTTAAGCTGTTCAAAACATTTCCCATAAACTAAAGAGCCTGTAGCGATCATTTCTGTGTAAAGAAAAACTTTTTTTGATATCAGTCTAAGTAAATATCTATCATGCATATCTGTATACTGCATCATTGGAGCAATACAGACCTTATGACAAAGTTCTTCAGCCATCAAAGAATGTTTGCAATAGAGATATAACCCACAATTGAGAGAATGATTGTATAAGGGAGTGCCATATACACCATTCTTAAATATGATAAATTAATTAATGGAGCAAGAGCAGAGGTTAGTAAGAAAAGAAATGCCGCCTGTCCATTTGGTGTAGCTATACTTGGAATATTTGTTCCAACATTAATAGCAATTGCTAAATTATTAAACTGTTCTGTCCCAACTGGAATTTTGTCTGCAACTTGACCAATATAAATTGTTGCAACGAATACGTTATCACTAACAGCAGACAAGAAACCGTTAGCAACGTAAAATAAAGAAGGTTGAACTGCCTCAGGTTGATTTAATACATATACAATTACCGGTTCAAAAAGTTTCTGATCATAAATAACACTTACAATCGCAAAGAACACAGCTAAAAGAGCAGTAAACGGTAGAGCTTCGTGGAAAGCTTCGCCTAATTTATGTTCGTGAGTTATTCCTTTAAATGCAGTTAGAAGCACCATTACACTTAACCCAATTAAACCGACGGCTGCAATACTAAAAGCAAGAGCAAAAACAAGAAAAACTAAAACCACTGATTCAATAAATAATTCAGCCTTGTCTTTTGTTGTAATATTATCTTTTCTGTATTTTGAGTATTCATTAAAAACATCTCTAACATTTGATGGTAATTGATTACCAAAACCAGCAATAGAAAATTTTTCAACTAATATACATGTTAATAATCCAGTGAATAAAATTGGCATTGTAATTGGTGCCATTTGCATAAAAAATTCTATGAAATCCCATCCTGCTTTACCCGCAATAAGTAAGTTTTGCGGCTCACCAACAGTTGTGCATACGCCTCCTAGTGCTGTACCAACTGCACCATGCATCACAAGGTCTCTTAAAAAACCTTTAAAGTCTTCAAGTTCACTAGCATTAAGACTATTGATACTTGAGTTATCTTTATAGTTATGATCCTGATCTGAAAAGCTGTTTCCAGAAACTACGGCATGATAAATTCTGTAAAAACCTATCATTACACCAATAAGAACAGCTGTGACGGTAAGTGCATCTAGAAAAGCAGATAACACAGCAGCTGAGATACAAAATAGAAATGATAGTAATGTTTTAGAACGAATACCCAATAGTAGTTTCGTAAATATTGTCAACATTAAATTTTTCATAAAATATATTCCAGCAACCATAAAAACTAGTAATAAGATTACTTTTAAATTCTGTTGTATTTCGTAATAGACAGTATCTGTTGATGTAAGTCCTAGCAATAGTGCTTCAATTGCTAGCAGGCCACCTGGTTGAAGCGGATAACATTTTAAAGCCATTGCTAGTGTGAATATAAATTGAAGCAAAAGAATCCATCCTAAAATAAATCCTGCGTTTTCAGGTGAAAATATATTTAATATCATTAATAGTAATGGATTAAATATGAGAAACCCTATTATGGTAGACTTATACCAACTGGGAGCATCACCAAGAAAAAGTTTTTGAATTTCACTTAACATTTTTTTTACAAATTGAATTTATATGCATTTTAAAAGATTTTTTGACATTAGGGGTACAAATAATAATATTTTAATTATTTTTAAAAATAATAAAATTTTGTATGAGCCGAATTTAAAAACTTTCTTATTAGAAGAAAATCTATTAGACATTAAAATTAAAGATCACTTATTTGTAGGAATTGCCAATAATGGTAAAGACATTTACGCAGTTGACGTTTCAGACTCCACTTATGATTTAAATATAGGCTATAAAAATCTCGTTGAATATGATTTAAGACATTTATTGGCAATATCAGAACCAAAAGATATTGTGCTAATGGGTAGGGCAAATCAATTGCTACATTGGATAAGAAGTAACAAATATTCGGGATATTCAGGTAAATTAAATGAATTTAATGAAAAAGAACAAGCAATGTACTGTAGCGCAACATCCTCAATGATTTATCCACAAATAGCACCATGTGTTTTGGCAATGATTACTAGAGGAGATGAAATCTTGTTGGCTAGAAACAATTTATTTCCAGAGGGTCTTTATAGTGTATTAGCTGGATTTGTCGAAGTATCTGAATCAGCTGAAGAAACTGTAGAAAGAGAAGTAATGGAAGAAGTTGGCATAAAAGTTAAAAATATTGAATACGTAGGAAGTCAACCCTGGCCATTTCCTTCACAATTAATGCTTGGATTTAAATGCAAACATGATTCGGGTGAAATTGTTATAGATGAGAATGAGATTGTTGAGGCAGACTGGTTTTCTGTTGATAACTTACCATATGTACCACCAACAACCAGTCTTTCAGGCAAATTAATTAATCTTTTTGTCGAGGATCATTCTTAGCTCTTTGTGGAATAGCTTTTTTTGGCTTTTTTTCTTTAACAATTTCTTTAATCGGTGATTTACTAATTGGTTTATCTTTTTCCTTATTAGGATTTTTCCCATCATGTGATTTCTTCATAATCGGTTTTTTATTAGAATTTTTATTTTTATTAACAGATTTATGTGATTTAGGAGTTTTTTTACTTGATGGCTTATTGATTTTTTTATTATTAAATTTCTTATTTGGTGAAGATGGTTTATTTTTATTTATTTTTCTTTTAAATTTTTTGTTTACTTTTTTCTTAGTTTTAACTTCTTCAACCTCTATACCTGTAATAGTCTTTAACCATTTAATGATTCCGTCTTTTCGTTTTTTTGGCATTTTTGGCGGTTTTACTCCATCGACCAATGGTTTCATTGATTTTGAATTATTTTTATCATCTCTCCAATCAATTTTAGGTTCAGGACTATCAGGGGTTAAATTGTATGAATCAAGTTTTTTAACATCCGACGCCTTTATTCGTATTACTTTGTAGTAAGGTCTGGATTTATATGGATCAGCTATTACTAAAATCTTTATATTGTTTGATTCTTCTATTCTAATGATGTCATACCTTTTTTCATTTAGAAGATAACTAGCAACATCAGCTGGAACATAAACATGAATTTCACCAGTATTTTCTTTTGCAGCGTCTTCACCCACGATTCTTAAAATAGATTGTCCTAATGATCTTGGACCCCTAACTAGAACGTGTTCAATATCGTATGATTCATTCAATGATGGTCTTAGTCTTTGTCTAGATATTTCCAATAAACCAAATCTTGATATATTTGATACTTGGACTCTAGCTCTATCAGTGTATATTGCTTTTCTAAATGCTGATTCTACCTTGCTTTGATTTTCTTCATTTGTCATATCAATAAAATCAATAACTACTAATCCACCTACATCTCTTAACCTGAGCTGTCTAGCAATCTCGGAAGCGGCTTCAAGATTTGTTTTAAATGCGGTTTCTTCAATATCTTTACCTTTTGTTGATCTCGCTGAATTAACGTCAATAGTAGTCATTGCCTCAGTAGGGTCAATAACAATTGACCCTCCAGAGTTTAAAGAAATTTCTCTTTGAAAAGCTAGCTCTATTTGTGATTCAATTTGATATCTATTAAATAATGGTATTTCTTCGTCATAAAACTTTACTTTTTCAGCATGATCAGGAATTACAGCTTCAATAAATTCTTTTGCTTCATTAAAAGTTTCTTTATCATCAATGAGAATTTCTTCTATATCTTCTTTAAAATAATCTCTAACAACCCTTACAATCAATTTATCATCTCTAAAAATCAAAGAGGGTGATGTTGCATTTGGTGTTGTATTATTTATTTCATCCCACAAAGCAAGCAAATAACTAAGATCTAGACTCAACTCTTCAGCAGTTCTACCCAAACCATTAGTTCTTACAATTGCACTCATATTTTCAGGTATATTTAATTTATCTAATGTGTTTTTGATTTGATCTCGTTCATCGCCGCTGATTCTTCTTGATATACCGCCTGATCTAGATGAATTAGGTATTAATACTAAAAATCTACCTGCTAATCCAATTTGAGTTGTTAAAGCTGCACCTTTAGTTCCTCTTTCCTCTTTAGTAACTTGAACGATGATTTCTTGACCTTCTTCAAGTGTGCAAACAAACTTACCCTTTTTATCTTTTTTATAGTAATCTTTTGAAAGGTCTTTTAATGGAAGAAATCCATGTCTTTCAGAACCAAAGTTAACAAAAGCAGCATCGAGACTAGATTCAATTTTTGAAACTGTAGCTTTAAATATACTACCTTTTAAAAGATTTTTTTCAGGTGATTCTGTATCAAAATCATAAAGTTTAGCTCCATCAACTAACGCAACACGTAACTCATTTCCATATGATGAATTTATAAGTATTCTTTTCATTTTTTCTCCCTAAAATTAGGAAGATAATTCAGCAGTATGCTTTCTAGAAGCTTTATATCAGTAAGTCTTATATATTTTTGCTTACATGATTAGCTCAATATTGAGCTTAAATTATTAACTGTTGTATTTATCTTTCTTTAATATTTACTAGATTATTCTAGTTATTTAGTGATATATCCTATAGATTTAAATTATGACTGTCAAAAAATTAATTATTGATCAAGATAATTCAGGACGTAGATTAGATAATTTCTTACTATCTAATTACAAAAATATACCAAAAAGTAAAATTTACAATATTATTAGAAAAGGTGAGGTAAGAGTTAATTCTAAACGTATCAAACCTAGCTATAAGTTAAAAATTGATGACTTAATAAGAATTCCACCATATCTGGAAGAATCGCAAGATATAGATAAAAATATTAATCAAAATTTAATAGAAAAACACTGTTCTAAAATAATATATGAAGACGAGAATTATATAATTGTTAACAAGAGCAATGACATTGCTGTCCACTCTGGAACTAAAAACGGAATCGGACTGATAGACTTATTTAGAAAAAAGCTTGGGAGCAACATTGAGCTTTGTCACAGAATAGATAAACAAACAACCGGATGTTTAGTTTTAGCAAAAAATAAAACATCTGTGAGACATTTTTCAAATTTATTAAGTTCAAATGAAATAAATAAAATTTATTCTGCTCTAGTTAAAGGAAAATTTGAAGGAAAAAAACTTATCTCCAATAAGATATATAAAAATAATCCTTTAAAACTAAAACAATCTAAATCAATTTTTAAATTAGTTAAACAGCTAAAAGGGGCATCTTTGATTAATATTAAAATTCAATCAGGTAGAACACATCAAATACGTATACATGCATCTCAATTAAATCATCCCATATTATTCGATAAAAAATATGGCGACGTTTTTTTTAATAATTCTCTTGATGTTAATTTTAAAAAAACTTTGGCATTGCATTCAAAATCAATTTCATTCAAGGATCAAAATTCAAATTTAATTAGAGTAACTGCAAAATATCCAGATGAACTTAAAAATCTTATTAAAGCTTTAACGTGATTTTTATATCAATATTAGATATTTTTTGATAGGATAGCTTCTTTTTGAGGGAAGACTATGGCAGTACAAAAAAGTAAAGTTACACGGTCAAGACGAGGACAGAGACGTTCTCATGATGCTTTGAAAGGTAAAACTTTATCTGTTGATCCCGTTTCTGGTGAAAAACATCTCCGTCATCAAATGACCAAAGACGGATTTTATAAAGGTAGATTAGTTAAAGATCTTCGCAAGCCTATCAAAGAGGACTCAGACGACGTAACATAATAGGTATGCCTAGGCATATAAGTATTTTATTTCCAGGCCAGGGTTCACAA
>CEVE01044782.1_pt1 | contig 10593 bp, 6 predicted proteins | sample 356431 | NCBI WGS metagenome assembly CEVE01 (sample SAMEA2622764, study PRJEB7988) | marine metagenome | isolation source: saline water (ENVO:00002010), including
TTACTTTTCCCCAGATCGGAAACTATGGGTGCAATAAAGAAAACTATGAGTCTAATAAAATTCAAACTAAGGCGTGCATTGTCAAAGAATGGTGCCGTTTTCCACACCAAGGCGAAGAAAATTTAAATGAATGGCTAAAACGTGAAAAAATACCTGGCCTTGAAGGTATTGACACAAGAGAACTAACAATTATAACAAGAGAATCAGGGACATTGCGAGCAATTATGTGTACAGATGGGAGTATACAACCTGAAGAAGGTGTCAGGAAAGCTAAAAATATGAAATGGCCGTCCGATTCTAACTTAGTAGCTGAGGTTTCAACTTCAAAGATGTACAAAGAAGGAAAAAAAGGACCTAATGTGACTCTATTCGATTGGGGAGTCAAAAAGTCGATAGTTACAAACTTAGCTAAGAAAAACAAAGTAACTGTTGTACCTTGGAACTGTAGTGCAGATGATATTAGAAAAACAAACCCCGATTTAATTTTTATGAGTAACGGTCCTGGTGATCCTGACCACCCTGAAATGAAACCTATTGTTGATAATATTAGTGAATTAATCAAAGAATATCCTACAATTGGGATATGCCTTGGGCATCAAATATTAGGACTAGCATTAGGAGGTGAAACTTATAAACTAAAATACGGCCACAGAGGTGGTAACCAGCCAGTAAAACACATTAGAACTGAAAATGTTTACATTACATCACAGAATCACGGTTTTGCTCTTCACAAACTACCAAAAGGAGTTCGTGAAACCTTTGTAAATCTAAATGATGGTACTTGTGAAGGAATTAGTGGAAAGAACTGCTGGTCAGTTCAGTTTCATCCTGAAGCAGCTCCAGGGCCAATGGATGCAAATGTTTTATTTGAAAAGGTAGGAGAAATGATTAATGAATAAAATGAAGATTCTAGTTCCCGGAGCAGGTCCTATCATAATTGGTCAAGCTGCTGAATTCGATTACTCCGGTTCTCAGTGCTGTTCGGCACTTAGAGAGGCTGGTCACGAAGTAGTTCTTGTAAACTCAAATCCTGCAACTATACAAACTGATCCAGATACTGCTGACGTTGTATACATTGAACCATTAACTGTAGATTCTGTAGAAAAAATAATTGCCAAGGAAAAACCTGACGCCATAATACCTGGCATGGGAGGCCAAACTGGATTAAATCTTACCGTAGGACTGCATGAAAAAGGAGTTTTAGATAAGCATAGTGTCGAAATTCTTGGTACTTCCTTAAATTCTATTGAGATGGCCGAAGATCGAGACCTTTTCAGAAAAAGGATGGAAGAGATTGGGGAACCAGTTGCAAAAAGTGGAATCGCTAAAACCATAGAGGAATCTCTGAAATTAGCTGAAAAATTAAACTACCCTGTTGTTGTAAGACCTGCCTTCACTTTAGGAGGAACAGGTGGAGGAATCGCGTACAACAAAGATGAATTAGAACTTATTTCAGGCAGAGGATTGGCTCTTTCACCGGTTAAACAATTATTAGTTGAGGAATCAATACTAGGATGGTTAGAATTTGAATTTGAGGTACTGAGAGATAGAGACGATAATGCAATAATTGTGTGCTCAATGGAAAACCTTGATCCAATGGGAGTACATACTGGAGAGTCTGTTGTTGTTGCACCCTCTCTTACTTTACCTGAAAATGCATATCAGAAACTACGTACATCTGCGCTTAAAGTTGTAAAAAGTTTAGGAATTGTTGGCGGATGTAATGTTCAGTTTGCTTATAATTCTAAATCTCAGGATTACATTTTAATTGAGGTGAATCCCAGAGTTTCTAGATCTTCAGCATTAGCTTCTAAGGCAACTGGAGTACCAATTGCAAGAATTGCTGCTATGCTTTGTTTAGGACACAGAATACATGAATTGCCAAACAGAGTAACAGGGAATACTAGTGCTGCATTCGAGCCATCTATTGATTATGTAATAACAAAGATACCTCGTTGGCCGTTTGATAAATTCAAACTAGCCGATCGCGAACTAGGCACACAGATGAAGTCCACTGGTGAAACTATGTCTATTGGGAGAACATTCGAAGAGTCTCTCATGAAGGCGTGGCGATCAATTGGACAGGGCGAGGGATATCCTGAATGCCTTGGCTGGAGTGACTCTAAATTAAAGAAAAATTTGAAAGTCCCTAATGACCAAAGATTACATGTTATTTGGACATACCTAAAAAATCACGGAGCTTCACAAAGAAGTATAGATGACGTATGCAATATTACAGACTTTCATGCCTTTTTCATTGAGAGGATAGCTAAACTTGTTAAATTAGAAATTGAAGCTGAATCTAGCAAAGAAAAAATTTCAGACAAGCTTTTAACTGAATTAAAGAAAAATGGATTTGGAGATAAGCATATTTCCCATCTCACTCAAATTAAGCAAAAGAAGATTAGAGACCAAAGAAAGAAACTCGGAATAATTTCAAGCTTTTTAATGGTAGATACTTGCGCAGGTGAATTTGAAGCGAAAACTCCTTACTTTTATTCAACATATGCTGATAAAAAGGAACCAATTAAAACTGGTAAAAGCATTGTGATTTTAGGTTCTGGTCCTATCAGAATTGGACAAGGTATTGAATTTGACTATTCAACTGTCCATGGAGTTCAGGCAGCTAGGGATGCAGGATACGAGGCAGTAGTTGTAAACAATAACCCTGAGACTGTTTCAACTGACTTTGACGCATCTGATAGATTGTACTTTGAACCGTTGGATCGTGAGTCAATTTTCGAAATATTAGATCTGGAGAAGCCCTATGGAATTGTTCTACAACTGGGTGGTCAAACTGCAGTAAATCTTGCAGCTTATATTGAAGAATACATAAAGCAAGAAAATCTGCCTACAAAGATATTGGGAACTACAGTTGATAACATGGATATGGCCGAAGATAGAGAAAAATGCGGCCAAGTAATGGAAAAAAATGGCATCCACATGCCAGAGTGGGCTGCTGCAAAAAGTGCTGAGGAAGTAATGGAATTTGCAGAAAAAATAGGATACCCAGTCCTAGTGAGACCTTCATTTGTACTCGGTGGAAGAGGAATGGAGATTGTACACAATAAATCTCAATTGAATAAGTATCTGAAGTTAGAGTCACACGCAACACCAGAAAAACCAGTATTGGTAGACAAGTTTCTAGAAGGTGCTGTTGAACTTGATGTTGATCTTATATCAGATGGCAAAAATACAGTTGTAGGAGCCATAATGGAGCAAATCGAAATGGCCGGCGTTCACTCTGGAGACAGTGCTTGTGTAATGCCACCTCAATCACTAAACACAGAAACTGAAAAGGAAATTATCAGAATTTCCAAGAAGGTAGCCAGAGCATTGAAAGTAGTTGGAGCTGCAAACCTACAACTTGCGATAAAAGAAGGAGACATATTCTTGTTAGAGGCAAATCCTAGAGCTAGCAGAACTTTACCATTTGTTAGTAAGTCTACTGGCTATCCACTGGCTAGAATGGCTGTAAATTTAATGCTAGGAGAGAAAATTAAGAATTTACCTGACATTTTACCAATTGAGGGAGCTTCAGTAAAAGTACCTACATTTTCATGGTTGAAAATAACTGGTCTGGACACAGTACTTGGTCCTGAAATGAAGTCAACAGGTGAAGCCATGGGGCATGGACCTAATTTTGGTACTGCTTATCTAAAAGCAATGAAAGGAGGAAACAAAAAAATACCAACATCTGGAACTGTTTTTGTTTCAATTTCAAATAAACAGAAAGATGACTTTACAGGGCTTGCAAAAAGGTTAAGCAAATTAGGGTTCGAATTGATAGCCACAAAGGGAACGGCATCGCATTTAAGGGCATCAAAAATGGATCCGAAAGTAATATGGAGAATTTCGGATAAAAAAAGCCCTGATATTCTTTCAATAATGAGAGAAGGAAATGTAAATTTAATTGTTAACATTCCAACTGGAAAGCGAGCTGCAACTGACGGCGCTCAAATGCGAAGATTAGCCGTTGAACTTGGTATTCCATTTATAACGACTATAACTGGAGCTGAAGCAGCTATACAGTCCCTTGAAGAAGGAGAGAATGATTATTTAATGCCTATTACGAAAAAATAGTTTGGCACTATAGTACTTCTTTTATATAGTAGTACATCAGAATTGTGATACCGGTAGCATTATGTCAGAAACGAGAGAAATTGTAAGCGTAATAACTTGTGACTTAGAAGGAAGAATCGAAACTTTCAATCCTAACGCTGAAAAACTATTCGGCTATTCAGCTGATGAGGTAATAGGCAAGAAAAGAGTATCTCTATTTTCGCCAGGTATGGTAGTTTTGGGCCATGTTGCAAATTGGCTAGATAAGGCCAAAGCTAATAAAGATGGATATTCAACAGAGACAACTTTTGTCAGAAAAAATGGTGAACAGTTTGCAGCTTCTTTTAAAATTACAGCTACAATAATTAAGGGAAAACATGTTGGCTACTGTGGTAGAACACGAGAACTGAAAGGCGTATCTCCCGAAGAAACCATGCCAAATACTTCTATTTTGACAAAGTTTATCTCAATTGTTGCGATAACTAGGCTACCGTTCCTTTCAGCTACTTGGATTCCTATAATAGCAGCAGTAATTTGGGGTTTAAACGCAGACTTATTCGAAATGAACTGGGCGACATTTGCTTTAGTTTTCTTAGGGGGGTCATTCTTGCACCTTGCTGCTAATACTTACAATGATTATTTTGATTGGATAAGTGGAACTGATCAACTAAATAATGATTATTTCTTGCAACTTTCAGGAGGAAGTCGAGCAATTGAGCTTGGCCTAATAACTGAAAAGAAACTATTCCAGTTAGCTACTATTTTCTTAGCTTTAGCAGGTATACTTGGTCTTGGTATAATGGCGTCACTCGGTGACGATTATATTGGACTCCTATATTATGGCCTGGCTGGAGCATTTTCGGCTTATTTCTATACCGGGACTCCGCTAAGGCTCGTTGCCAGAAAAGGGTTGGGGGAACTTCTCATAGGCCTGAACTATGGACCTCTGATGACAATGGGGACTGTGTATGCAATGACCGGAACTCACTCTTGGGATGCATTTATGTTTGGGATACCTTTGGGACTGCTAACTACAGCAATATTATGGATTAATCAATTTCCAGACCGAGCGTCTGACAAACTTGCCGGTAAAAATCATCTTGTTGTTGTGCTTGGACTAGAAAGAGCAAGCTGGGGATACTTAATTTTGATGATTTCAGCATTCACATCGCTGTACATCTTACATTTCTATGGAATAGTCACCGATGGAGCATTGCTAGGGCTGTTAGCTGCTCCATTTGCATTATACCTTTCATACTATGTTATGAACAATTACGACCGCAGAGAATTAGCATTATCAAATTGGGGAACAATTGGTATACATTCTTTTTGCGGAATCCTTATGATATTAGGAATACAATATTGGTGAGTTAATGGGTCTTAAAACAAAACAAATGTTTGATGAAGAGCTCAATAGCTATTACGAAGTTGTCAAGGCTGAGTTTGAAGACTTTCTTAAAATAGAGATATCTAAAGAGTCCAAAGAAATGGCTCCTTTAATCGAAAAGGGAGTGCTCGGAGGAAAAATGCTCAGACCTGTACTATGTAGACTAGTATCGGACGCTCTCGACGGAGATGCTCACCTAGCTTTTGAGTGCGGAATGGCTCTAGAGTTAGTACACGGTGGTGCATTAATTCACGACGACTGGATTGACGGAGATTCTTTCAGAAGAGCAGCTCCTGCATTATGGGAAGAGCTCGGCCCTAGATCTGCAATATTAATCGCAGACTTGATGATAGCAACAGGCTCCTTACACGGTGCCATTTCCATCGCGACAGGTAAATCTCTTGGTAAATGCATAAGAAACCTATCTGAGGGTGCAATAGCCGATTTTACAGACAAACATAACTATAGTGAATCAGTCTATCTTCATAGAATCAAGAAGAAGACCGGGGCTTTGTACGGAACTGCTGCCGAGCTGGGTGCATTAGTTTCTTCAGAAACCCACCTAGGTATTCCGCTATACAAATATGGTGAAACCGTTGGTATCATTTACCAGATTACAGATGACTACCTTGATTTATACAATTCAATTGCTACAAAAACTCCAGTTGGCGATTTGGCAATTGGAATACCTACCCTTCCTGTTACAAGATTAGCTAAACATCACAAATACCAAGATGCAGTTAATGAATTCTTAGATAACGGAGACTCAAGTAAAATTATTCAATTAGTCGATTTAGCTGATGCTCAAAAAGTTTATGAAGAGCTAGTGACGCCATGGATGCAAGTAGCTAGAAAATCCATTTCAGAAGTTCCTGATTCTAATTACAAGACATTACTAGAAGAAGTACCACTTTCTTTTTCGAACCAGCTGATAAGTAAAGATAAGATTTAAAATTTACGTAGATGCCTTCTTGGAGGTTTAGTTATTTTAATATCATTCTTTAATATAGTGTCTACGTCAAGTTTTTTTGACAATCCTGAATAGACTAAATACGAATTAATTTTGGAAAACTCAAAACCTTCTTGACTACAGGAATTTTTCATACGTGACCTGAAAGAATTTTTCTTACTTATGTTAATACCCTTTGGAGTTTTGCCATCCCAAAGATTATTAAAAATTTTATACTGCTCACTCGTCGTATCAATCATCCAAATAGCTCACTCGAAGCATCTTCACACAATGAATAAAGATCTTGATAAAACAATGGAAGGATAATTACAAGAAACAAAATTACTACAAAGGACGTATACCTTATAGATGTGGAAAACTCAGCTTGACTAACACCTTCAGGTTCATACAAATACATAAAACGAATCACTTTCAGATAATAATATAGTGAAAGTGCAGAATTTAATACACCAGCTACTACCAAGGCTATAATCCATGTTTCACCACCTACGCCTGCCTGCAAGACTCCGTAAAATAACAGAAATTTGCTGATAAAACCTGCAAGGGGTGGTAAACCAACAAGAGACAAAAGACAGATAGTCATTGCCAATGCAAGCAGCTGTGACCTTTTAGCAAGACCTTTGAAGGAACTAATACTATATCCTAAACCTGCAGCGCCAACGCCAGCGACTACAATAAACGCACCGCCTTTCATGAATGCATGTACTAACGTATGTGCTATAGCACCTGACACAGCATCTTGAGTTAAAGCTGGAAATGCAATTAAAATGTAACCAGCTTGTGCAATTGACGAATATGCTAGCATTCTACCAATGTCCTTCTGTGATAACGCAGCTAAGTTACCTATTGTCATTGAAATTAGAGCTATTATGCCAAAGACTAATTTCCATTCTTCTGCGAAAGGCTCTAAAGTAAAAATAAATACTTTAAGAAGAGCTACAAAGCCCATTGCTTTACTGGCTGCAGCAAGTAAGGCCGTAACTGGAGCCGGAGCTCCTTCGTAGACATCAGGAGCCCAAGCATGGAATGGAACAACTGCAATTTTGAAGCCTAAACCTCCAGTAATAAATAAACTCGATATGAATATCAATTCGTTAAAATTACCATCTATAACACCATTCTCCAGACCAGTAAGAAAAGCATTAACGCCCTCAAAGGTTACTGAACCTGTCAAAGCATACAAAAGAGAAATTCCATATAGCGTCAGAGCCGAAGAGAAAGCTCCAATTAACAAATATTTTGCTCCGGCCTCTGTAGATTTATCGTCTTTCTTTCTAAACGCAACTAAACCATAACTACTGAAAGCAGAAAGCTCAATGCCTACAAAAATAGTAAGGAAATCACTAGCAGAAGCTGTAATAAGCATTCCAAGAGCACTAGACAGAAGAAGGACATAATACTCTGCTTGGTGAGGTTCATCATCCTTAAAATATGAAGAACTAACTACGGAGACAGCTAAAGCGGTTAACAAGAATATTGCTTTGAAGAGCTGTGAAAAGTCATTGATGACAAAATGATCGTAAATTACGTATGATGATGAAGATTTATCGAACGAAACTTCATCAGGATAATACCAAAACAATATTACTAATAAAAGACTCACAAATAGTGAAATATTAGAGCAAATGGAGTAGGACTTTGCATTTTCTGTAGCAATGTAAATTGCAGGAACTGCAAGTATACTGGCAATTATAACCAATTCAGGTAAAAATAATGCCATGGGACCCATTACAAGACCCCCATGAAGTCTAATATATCATAAGAGGCGACAGAAATTGGATCCATTAAATAATGTGGGAAAATTCCAAAAAAAGTTGCAATTCCAATAAGAACAAACATTGGATACATTTCATACCATGGTGCCTCGTGAACTTTATCGATGTCAACTTCCTCATTCTGAGCTCCGAAAATTGCTCTCTGAAGCGCCCAAAGATGATAGCCTGCAGTTATTACCATCCCAAAAATTGGCAGAAGTAGCAGATATCCGTGAGATTCAAAGAAGGCAATAAATACCGACAGTTCGGAAACAAAGACTGCCATTCCTGGCACTCCCAAACTGCCCATAAAAATTACAACGAACAAACCTGTAGTTGTAGGCTGACTTTGAGCTATTCCACCCAATTTAGGTATTTCACGTGTTCCAAGCTGATGCAATAATACCCCTGCAACCATGAACATTGCAGGACTGAGAATACCATGGGCAAACATCATGAATACAGCTCCAGCAAAACCAAGTTCCGTCATAGTTGCAACACCTAAAACTGCAACACCCATATGTGAAACGCTTGAGTATGCAACTAACTTCTTAAGATCTGTTTGACCCAAACTGAGAACTGCTCCGTATAAAATTGAAACTATAGCAAGTACAACCATTAAAGGCACGAAAAATTCAGCCCCAATAGGTAATGGTGGCAGAGCAGCCCTCATTAGTCCATACAAGCCCATCTTTAGCATAACTCCAGCAAGAAGTATTGATCCGGCTGTTGGCGCTTGGACATGAGCATCGGGAAGCCAAGTGTGCCAAGGCACAGAAGGTACTTTTACTGCAAACCCAATAAACAAGGCCGCAAAGACCCAAATCTGAAATTCTCTAGAAAATCCTGAACTGTTATTTGCAATGTCAATCATAGAAAATGAATTTACCCCGGATTCAAAATAAAGTGCCATAAAACCAACCAACATTATTACGGAAGCTGTAAATGTATAAATGAAAAATTTGATAGAAGCATATCTTCGGTTTTCTCCGCCCCAGATAGCTATAAGGAAAAACATAGGTATCAAAACTACTTCCCAAAATATATAGAATACAAAATAGTCTAATGTAATAAACACACCGTAAAGAGCAGTTTGCATTACTAGTAATAGGGCGAAAAACAACGCTGGTTTTTCTTTTTCATGCCAAGAAAAAATAACTGTCAGAGGACTAATAATTCCAGTAAGTAAAACAAGAGGACTACTTAGGCCATCCACACCCAAAAGTAATGAAACTCCTAAATTGGGAGCCCACTCGTACTCCTCCATCAGCCTGAAACCGTTGCCGCTACCAGCTTTAACGAAAACAATAGCTGAGATTGCAAAAGTGAAAAGAGTTGTAACCAGAGCAATATACTTATGAGCTTCGGGACTATTTCTAAAGGCGAAACACCAAAGAGCTCCAATCAATGGGAATACTAAAAGATATGATAGCCAAGGAAAGTTTCCAAACTCCATGGTCATATCTGGTCGGCTTTCGATAACAATCTGTCCACGCATTTGCAAACCTGCGTGAGGTTCACAAATGTAATACAAGACACCTTCTTCTTGAGTGTATGTAGAATTCAGAACCCACTCAACACCGTCTACGGCCTCACCAGAATAGAAGAAAATAATATCCCCTCCAGAAACATAGACATTCGAACTCGAAGACTCAACCTGAGCTACATTATGAGGTTGGCCTGGGGTCCATACAAAAGTTACATTGTCACCGGGAGCAATAACAAGATTGGCATCACTAAAAATATAGGGATTATCCTCGGTTCCAACATAGACGGTGTGTTCTTCTGCAGATACAATGCCAGATGACAATACCAAAAGTGTGAAGGTTAATAGAAATCTTAAATTATTCAAATTGACCACCCCATAATAGGCATTACAATTCTTGTTAACAAAACAAGAGCACCTAGTCCGCCAATTGTTAAAGAAGCATAATGTCCTGTAAATCCAGTGGTGATATTTCTTGCGTTATTACTAAAATGCATTGAAAGTGAAGCCACTTTGTTAACAATACCATCAATAACATTTCGATCGAACCAGTCAGAGATTTGTGCTATAGTATCCCAAGTGCGCATACCGAACCAATTAAACAAATCTGACATGTAAAGTCTGTTAATGAGAAAAGTATGCGTAATTCGTAGAATCCATGTTTCCTCAACAAATTTGGTTGAAAATGCCGAAGATCCATCAGGACCTCTTTTATAAAACAAAATTCCTAAGATTATACCCGTTGAACCAACTGCAACAGATAAATATGTTAAATTTGAGGATAAAATATGATCAATAATATCCCAATGAACCATACCATGGGCTTCATGTGGTTCACCATAAAATACATGTGTAGCAAAGCCTCCTCCGAGAACAAGAGAAAGTCCGGAAAACACAGCTAGTGATGCTAAAACCATCAGTGGTATAGTCATAA
>CEVE01014559.1_pt1 | contig 10552 bp, 10 predicted proteins | sample 356431 | NCBI WGS metagenome assembly CEVE01 (sample SAMEA2622764, study PRJEB7988) | marine metagenome | isolation source: saline water (ENVO:00002010), including
ATAGCAGTGAGGACGTCGCGCATTATTAAAGGATCTTGACCCTTATTTACCCTAACTTGAGAGAGGTAATCGGCTACACCGAGTATTGCCCCCAAATTATCTGAAGGATGTCCCCACTCCGCGGCGAGCCATGTGTCGTTGAAATCCAACCACCTTATGATGCAGCCTATATCCCAAGCTGCCTTTATAGGATCTAACTTATGATGTGTACCAGGAACGCGAGCTCCATTAGGAACTGTAGTTCCCTCAACTAGCGGACCCAATAATTTTGTGCACTCAGGAAAGCTCAGCGCAAGGATGCCACAACCAAGAGTATCCATGAGACAATTCCTGGCGGTATCGTATGCTTCGATTGAATTTATGTCGTAATCGCAAACATAATTTGCTATGTCGACAAGCACCTGATCTGGCTCAGGTCGGTTATTTAAATCTACATTTGTTGACAAGATATTATCCTACTTTAAATTTCGAAATTGCTTTATCGTGAATTGATGTCCAACCATTTGGACTCACTTGGCCCGGTATATTCAGCACTTGGTCTAATAATGCGATTATTTGCTCGCTGTTCTATTATGTGTGCTGTCCAACCTGTAATTCTTGACATGACAAAAATTGGAGTGAAGAGTTTTGTTGGTATGTCCATTAAATGATAAGCACTAGCATGGAAAAAATCTGCATTGCAAAACAACTGCTTTTCTCTCCACATAACTTCTTCGCAACGGAGTGATACAGGATAAAGTATGGTATCTCCTGTCGCTTCAGCAAGTTTTTCAGCCCATTTTTTTATAATGGCGTTACGTGGGTCAGATTTCTCATAGATCGCATGTCCAAAGCCCATGATCTTCTTTTTTTGATCTAACATTTTTAGAATTTCTTGTTCTGCCTCATCTGGTGACTGCCAGTCTTGGATCATTTCCATTGCTGCTTCATTAGCACCACCGTGAAGATTGCCTCTCAAGCTGCCTATCGCGCCGGTAACGCAGCTATGCAAATCTGATAAAGTTGATGCGCAGACCCTTGCGGTAAAAGTAGATGCGTTAAATTCGTGTTCAGCATAAAGAATTAGCGACACATTCATAACTTGAGAAGCTAATTGATTTGGTTTTTCCCCCAGTAACATTTCTAGAAAATGCCCCCCGATAGAGGGATTGTCTACAGAGGTTGAAATTCGTTTTCCTTGATGGGAAAAACAATACCAGTAACAGATGATTGATGGTAACGCAGCTAATAAACGAACGGCTGTGTCAAATTGTTGATCGAAAGACGTTTCAGGCTCTAAGTTACCCAACATTGAGCATCCGGTTCGCAGAACATCCATAGGATGAGTGGCAGTCGGTATTTTTTCGAGCGTATCTTTTAATTCTTGTGGTAAGTTTCTTAGCGAAATAATTTTGCTGACAAAATTATCCAGTTGCTCTTGATTTGGTAATTTTCCATAAAGCAAAAGATAAGCAACTTCCTCGAATTTCGCTTTATCGGCAAGGATTGATATATCGTGCCCTCTGTAAGTCAGTCCAGAGCCTGTTTTCCCCACGGTACAAAGCGAAGTTTGACCAGCAACTTGACCACGAAGACCTGCACCGTTAATCGTGTTTTTATTCACAAGGACCTCAAAGTTTTTCTCATATCAAAAATCGAAGTTTAGTCGACGCTCGTATCAGAGAACAGTTCGTCTAATTTTTTTTCATAAGAATGGTAGTTAAGAGTTTCATAAAGTTCATCCCTAGTCTGCATTAGGTTAACAGCTTCGGTTTGGCTACCTTTGTCAGCAATCGTCTGATAAACATTCAACGCGGCTTTGCTCATGGCGCGAAAAGCGCTTAAGGGATAAAGGACGATTGATACACCAGCATCTCGAAGCTGATCACGCGAGTATAGTGGTGTCTTTCCAAATTCAGTTATGTTCGCCAGTACAGGTATGTCTATTGTCTCGGTAAATAATTTATACTGCTCCAAATCCAAAATAGCTTCCGGGAAAATAGCGTCAGCGCCGGCTTCTGCGCATCCCACCGCCCTATCGAGAGCTGCGTCAATTCCTTCGACAGCAAGCGCATCAGTACGTGCCATAACCACAAATTTGCTGTCTTTTTTCCCGTCTAAGGCAGCTTTAATTCGATCTATCATTTCAGATTTTGATACGATTGATTTATTGGGACGGTGGCCACAGCGTTTTTGCGAGACCTGATCTTCTATATGAACGCCTGCTGCTCCAGCTTTTTCGATATTCTTAATTGTGCGACTGATATTAAAGGCTCCGCCCCATCCAGTATCAATATCGACTAAAAGAGGGAGATCGGTTGCGTTACAGATTCTTTGCACATCCTCAGTCACATCTGCGAGGGTTGTGATTCCTAGGTCAGGGAGACCGAAAGAAGCGTTGGCAACCCCACCACCAGAAAGATAGATGGCATGATGGCCAGCGGATTCTGCCAACATTGCGCAGTAGGCGTTTATAGTACCCACGACTTGAAGTGGTTTGTTCTCACTCAAGGCAAGCCTAAATTTTTCTCCTGGGGTCATAGTTTCTACCTAAATAAAAAAACTTATCTAACTGATAAATTTGGAAAATCTCTGTTTTAATCGAACAATTATACATGATTAATTGTCCCGAAAGCGATTACCATAAAGAACTAGAATTAGATTACGCTGGCCCGCTTTAGGTTTAAGCGAATGGTGTTTCGTGCTTCGTTTAAGAATATTTGGGAACTAAATCTATTTTTATCTATAATAATCAGTTATCTGGATATACAAGCACATATATTATATTAAATTAATTTTGTTCTAGAATTAAACTTTGATGCATTGAGTAATTGTGGCCCTATATGGCATTTAAACGTTTTCAAGATTTTTTGAGCAATTTGGTTAGTCGCCAAAGACGCTTTTTTGTCGGATCCGAAGAAGAAACAGTTGATGAGTTGTTAGTCAAGTTAATGGGTACAGTGGGTGAAGTCTCTGGAATAGTTACAGCAAGACAGCTTTTGGACCATTACTCTGTTATGAACCCTGATGAAAAACTTAAATTTTTTAGACACTTAGAAAAAGATTTCAATGCTGATAGAGATATGGTTAGGCAAGCATTCAAGCGATATGATGAAGATCCATCCAGTACAAACCTTAATCAACTCTCAAAAATGTCTGAGCCTCGACGTCAGGAACTACTACGACGCCTAAATTCCACTCCAGATGCGGCTCATGATTTGGTTGAGATGAGAACAGATCTACTGAGGTTTCTTGCTTCTGACGAGAAACTTAAATCGGTTGATGAAGACTTTATAAGATTATTCACATCATGGTTTGGTCGGGGTTTTTTGGTTTTGCAAACAATTGATTGGTCTACATCAGCAGCAATTCTTGAGCGTATTATTAAATATGAGGCAGTTCATGAAATTAAAGATTGGGACGATCTTCGGAGTCGTATAGATCCACCTAATCGGCGCTGCTTTGCTTTTTTCCACCCGGCATTAAGAGATGAACCCTTAATATTTGTCGAGGTTGCATTAAGTGTACAGGTGCCAAGCTCAATTAACTCGATCCTCGGTGATGAATCATCAAATAAGGAGGTCGACCTCGAATACACTACGGCTACATTTTATGGAATTAGTAATTGCCAGCCTGGATTGAAAAATATTTCGTTTGGGAACTTCTTGATCAAACAAGTAGTACAAGAATTACAAATGGAGTATCCCTCCATAAAAACATTTGTGACCCTTTCCCCCATTCCGGGCTTTTTTAAATGGCTTGGTTCTATAAAGGATGAAGAGCTAGGAGGGCTTGATCTTTTGAAGACAGAATTAAATAAGGTGCGTAAATCTGAGGATGAGCTTGAGAGTAATCGCGAGCTCATAAAAAAAGCCGCCTGCAACTACTTGATTCAGGTAAAAAAAGGAAAATATCCGTTGGATCCTGTTGCTAGGTTCCATTTGGGTAATGGTGCGTCAATTTACCAATTAAATGTGGGCGCCGATATGAGCGATAAAGGGTTATATCAATCGTGGGGAACAATGGTTAACTATTTGTATGATTTAAAAGATATCGAGGAGAATCATGAGGCATATGCTATTGAAGGTGAGGTAAAGTTCAACGATAAATTAAGGCCTCTAATCGTAAAGGATTGAGGTTGTTTAGCTAGATAAAATAGTCCAGCGATCAAATACTACCTTAGAAATTTGCGTGCCAATATCCTCTCATACGATGTTTTCACCTTAAAGTTGAGTTTATATACATTAGATGAGAGCTTTATAAGCTTGTACTTGCTGCTATATGCTGGAGAATACCTGGCTTCTGGCTTTCAAGATATGATATTTCATAATTATAAGCCTTAGCGCTAGAATCAAGCGCTTTAGCTTCGTTTATCGCTTCTGTTAAATCCGCTACCGCAGCTTTCTTTGTTAGATAAGGTCCAGAAATCTTTACTTGCAGGCTTGGATCGTCGGGAGATTTAGCGACAATATAATAATTTTTAGAATTCACACTGGTCTACATCTAAATTCAGTCTTAATGGTGATTGTCTAACTGTAATATCGGCGGCGTATTAAAAACCAAGAGTTACAATAATTCAATATTTACTCACTTAATTCTAAAAAAAGCTGTTAATACATTTTCCAATGTTGTCTGATAGTATAAACATGGTTAAAAGACTATAGTTTTTCGAAAAATAAACTCGGTGTTCATTTATGCTTGATACAAAACCATTACTTGCGGGTAAAGGGTTTCCAAAGTTAAAAAGAGATACCCTTGAGATTTTGCAAGTCAACTTAGGCTATAAATGCAATCTCAGTTGTACGCACTGTCACGTTAATGCTGGACCAACAAGATTAGAGCAGATGGATTATGAAAATGTTAATGCTGTGTTGGAGTTTATTTTCCGTAATCCTATTAAGGTTCTTGATCTTACGGGCGGCGCTCCCGAGTTAAATCCTAATTTTAAATACCTAGTAGAAAAAGCAAGAAGTTCGGAAGTCGAGGTCATAGATAGATGTAATCTGACCGTTTTACTTGAGCCAGGATTCGAAGATTTATCAAGGTTTTTGGCAGACTACCAAGTAACTATTACAGCATCTCTACCTTGCTATTCTGAACAAAACGTAGACAGACAGAGAGGAAGAGGTGTTTTCTTGGATAGCATACGCGCACTGCAAAACTTAAATTCATTGGGGTATGGGACTCACTCAGATAAGAAATTGAATTTAGTTTTTAATCCAGACGGCATTAACTTGCCTCCCGAGCAATCGAGCCTTGAAAGACAGTATAAGTCGGAACTATATGAACAATATGGAATATTATTCAACAATTTACTTACAATAACTAATATGCCAATTAGTCGTTTTGGAGGCATGCTTTTGGCGAAAGGTCTATATGACGAGTATATGTCAAAACTAAAAAATAGCTTTCAGCAAGAAAACTTGGCTACTGTAATGTGTAAAAGCTTGTTGAGCGTAGATTATCAAGGTTATGTTTATGATTGCGACTTTAATCAAATGTTAGGTTTAGACTTGGTAAAAAATGGTAAAGGAAAAATACACATATCAGATTTAATGAATCTTGACCTAATAGGTAATGAGATTAAGGTTGGTCAGCATTGTTTCGGATGCACGGCCGGGCAGGGTAGCAGTTGCTCTGGTGCGCTAAAAAATTAGAGATTATGAAGCATGTTTCCATAATTATTCCGGTTTTAAATGAGGAAAAAATTCTTAAAACTAGCCTAAGCTCCCTACAAATTCTTCGTAAAAATAACTGTGAAATTATTGTAGTTGATGGAGGTTCTTCAGATCGATCCCCTGAAATCGCTATACCTCGAGTAGATAAATTTCTTGTGAGTAGACCTGGTAGGGCACATCAAATGAATTTTGGAGCGGAACATTCAAGAGGAAAGATCTTGGTTTTTCTGCATGCTGATAGCCAAATTTCATCCCAGGCGATAAGTCAAATGGTAGAAAAAACGGACAACCTCAATTACTTTTGGGGTTGGTTTAGACTAACGTTTAATAACTCGTCTCCAGTATTGTTGCTTGTCAGTTTCTTCATGATGCTGCGAGCTAAAATTACGAAGATTTGCACAGGAGATCAAACGTTTTTTATTAGTTCTAAGTTGTTCAATAGCGTTGGAGGGTTTCCATCTATTCCTATAATGGAAGACGTTGCTATGTCAAAAACTCTCAGGGTTCACGCAGCTCCAATTCAACTGAAAATCAAGACTCTCTCATCTGCAAGAAGGTGGGAGAAAGAAGGGGTTTATCGGACGATCGTGTTTATGTGGTATTTGCGTTTTCTTTATTGGCTTGGCGTTTCGCCTAATAAACTTGTTGCAAAATATTATCCTAAAAAAATAGCGAAAGGTGTCGTAGAAAAATCACAAGTTGCTTATGAGTATTCAAACATTGATATCTTGCTATTTGCAAGATTGCCTGTTCTTGGAAAAGTAAAAACTAGATTAAGAGATGCTTTGCCAGAGACCAAAATTTTAGCTCTTTATGAAGCGATGCTTAAGCGTGTTGCTAGTCTTCTCGATGAGAGTAACCTGGCACAAGTTCAATTATGGCTGGACACTGACTCGGCTAGCGCAAATGAATTTGTGCTAGATTTGTCTGAGAATTTTAAGATGAATGAACAGGTAGGAAGAGATTTGGGGGAAAAGATGAATTTCGCTATTAATAATTCTCTTGCCTCAAAAAACTCAAAATGTGCCTTGTTAATAGGCTCAGACTGTCCGGCGATTACCTATGATTATCTCAACAAAGCTCTGCGTTTATTGAGTGGTGGGACTGAATTAGTGCTGGGTCCTGCGGAGGATGGTGGTTATGTTCTAATTGGTGTGAATAAATCTTATCCAGAATTATTTCAAGGTATAAAGTGGGGAGGAGATAAGGTCCTTGAAAAAACTATTCAGAAAGCTAAAAAAATTGGGTTAGATTATGTTTGCCTAGAGCCTCTTTGGGATGTAGATAGACCTGATGACCTCGGACGGCTGTCAGAATTAGAACCTAACCTTGATTGGGTAAATTAATTAGTGCAATACAATTAGCAGACCATTTGGAGAAAAAAGCTGTTCAGTTTGTTTATTTTTTATTAAATTTTTGCTCAAAGGAAAGTAATTTTACCGAGGTTTTCTTTACATCTACCTCATAAGAGTCTGAAGATAAGCGGTTATGGATATCCACAATCCTTGAGACGTCAATTGAAGAAAGTTGACTGATATCTAGTTCTAACTTTGATGCATCTGCTCCTATGTCGCGGCTCAACTTTTCAATGCGCTTAGATCTGAGTAGTTTTTTGTCCTCTTTTGATTTCATCATATTTGGTACGTTAACTCTTGGAGCTAATGCGATCACTTAAAGGTTGTGTCATTACTCAATTTTTGATGAAAAGTGCCCTTAATCTCTCCAAACCAAAGCCTTGTTTAAATGGCTGAGGCCTTATCAGACCTGGCTCAGTTATCAATTTCATCGAACTTAGAGCTCTTTTTCGTATACAATTAATTATGAGCAAAGAATATAGCGACTAGAGAAGCAATATCTTTATGGTAGATGAGACAAAGGTATTAGTAATTGAAGACGATGCTAGATATCGTCATGATTTAGAGACTGTCTTGGCTTTTTTGGGAGAGGACACAGTCCCTGCATCCTCCTCGAATTGGTCAGAACAAGTGGAAAAGGATATAAAGGCCAGCTCTAAAATAGCTGTGGCAATAATAGGTTCTTTGGACTCAATAAAGCTCGAAAATCTGTTATCAGAAATTCATGAGAGGGAAGCATGTATTTCGTTTGTGATTTTAGGAAGAGAAAGAATATCAAATTCTTTAGGTTCGCATCTTACGAATAGTATTACAGCTTTCCTAGATCGCAACTTAAGTTATCAATCGTTACTAGATGCGTTACACAAATCAAAACTTTTTTACAATCATCATAACCGCTTACGAGATGTTGATGGGCTTAGAAGCAGCGATGTGTTTCCGGGTCTAGTTGGTGAAAGCGACGCTATTCAGGAAGTTAGACGCATGATGGGTCAAGTTGCTAACACAGAAGTTAGTGTATTGATTACTGGAGAGTCGGGTACCGGGAAAGAGGTTGTTGCTAGGAACTTACACATAAATTCTAGTCGTGCTGAAAAACCGTTTATTCCAATAAATTGCGGAGCAATTCCGAATGAACTTTTGGAAAGTGAATTGTTTGGACATGAAAAAGGCGCATTCACTGGCGCTATTTCAACACGCATTGGTCGCTTTGAACTTGCTGATGGGGGTACTCTATTTCTTGATGAAATAGGAGATATGCCCTTAAATATGCAGGTTAAAATACTCAGGGTGCTGCAGGAGAGAAGTTTCGAAAGAGTAGGTGGTGTTGAAACAATCCAAACTGATGTGAGAATAATAGCAGCGACTCATAAAGACTTGGAGCAAATGATAATGGAGGGTAATTTTCGGCAAGATTTATATTACCGTATAAATGTTTTTCCTATTGAAATGCCATCATTGCGAAGCAGGCCGGAAGATGTGCCGCTACTCCTCAATGAGTTGATTTCAATGCTTGAGGCAGAGGAAAAAGGTTCCATTCGTTTTAATTCTAGCGCCATAAAATCTTTAAGTCGTCATCCATGGTTGGGTAATGTAAGAGAGTTAGCCAATTTAGTAGAACGAATGGCTATTCTTTACCCTCATGGCATTGTAGGAGTTAATGACTTGCCTGAAAAGTTTAGAAATTCAGACGAAAGCAGGAGGCCAGCGGATGAATTTTTAGATCTAGAAGCGAATCTAACATCTGTTTCTGGATCTGAATTAAATACGCATGATGGTTTAGATCAAACGATGCTGCCTTTAAACGGAATTGACCTTAAAGCCTATCTTACTAATTTAGAAAAAGATTTGATTTCGCAGGCTCTTACTTATAGTGATGGTGTAGTTGCTAGAGCAGCGCAGAGATTGCATATCCGTCGAACTACTTTGGTTGAGAAAATGCGAAAATACCAACTAATGAAAAAACAAAATATAGGGGAGTGTAAGATACTCAACGATAATAGTCTTGAGGAAACAATGGAGTCAGAGTCCTCTGATTAAAACGATAAAAACTTCGGTCTGTTCAATCTTCATCTGCCTGTTATGGATTTTCCATTTACCCGCCCTTCCTGTATTTCGAGGGTTACGGTGATTATGCTGTTGATCATCTGATCCATTTTGAGAAGAACGCCTTCCCATTCAGATGAAAGCCAAAATATTACTGAACGCGAGGAACTTTTTGGAAGTTCTCTCTCAATTTTTATACTAGGAAATTGTCCAAGAGGAGTTTCGATATCCTCATAGCCCAACACAGTATACTGATACTCTTTAATACCTGATTCGTCAATAATGTTGAAAGAGATTTTGTTTGTGGTTTTTCTTATGTTGCTGTGGATATTAAGTTGATGACTCAATTTATCGAAGATTTCATCTTCTATTTTTACCGTCTGCGACTGCTCTGCTGTAGAGATTGTTGCGATAGACTGGACCCAGTCAAATTCTATATTTTCTGACTTATCTATATAACCAGTTTGTCTCATGCTATAGGAGAGGGGGATAAACTGGTGACTGTCTGTAAGGATTATTCTGCTCCTTTCTGTCATATTCATGACGGATTGCGCTGCTGTAGAAACTTCGATGGTGTTTAATAATTCATAAGAGTTAGTTGTGCTTTTCAGGAACGAGCGGGTTGCAGATGCGGTGGCTAAACCGGCGCTTGCCTTGTAGTTAATGGAGTAAGTATTTAACTCTCGGCCTACAGAGGATTGCGAGAGGGTAAGCAAAAAGACTACAAAATAAGGCGATAATTCTCCGACTATCTTCCATAGATTTGGTAGTTCCCAGGTTGAGTTAGATGTCATAATCACTTAATTGAATTTTGCCGATTGCTAATGATTCCACAACTTTTGGATAAATTATATGTTCTCTTTCGAGGACTCTCTTAGCTAAAGATTCTGCTGTGTCATCAGGTAGTACATAGACCGAATCTTGAGCGATGACAGGACCGCCATCTAAGTCTTCGGTTACGAGGTGAACAGATACTCCATGAATTTTCTTTTTATCTTCTAAGACACGTTGATGGGTGTTAAGACCGGGATATTCTGGCAGTAGAGAAGGGTGAATGTTAATTACCTTACCACGAAAAAACTTTACAAATTGAGGGCTAAGTACTTTCATAAATCCGGCCAATACTATTAGCTTTGGATTAATTTCAGATATTTGGGTGGCGAGTGATTCTTCAAATTCAAACTTTGAGTTAAATGATTCCTGCTCAATTACGTAGGTATCTATTCCAGATATCTTCGCTCTATTCAAGCCAATAGCTTTCGCTGTATTGGATATTACAGCGCTAATTTTATAGCTTGATCTATGACTTGCGTCTATTAGAGCCTGGAGATTAGTCCCTTTGCCAGATATCAGAACAACTATATTGTAAAGTTCTTGCATTATAGGCCAGGCATTTATTTATTGATTATCCTATCAGTTGGATAGCTTCTGTTGTGGACCTTTCTGATAGGTATCCTATTAAGGATGCGTTCGCTTGTTTTTCATTTAAAATGTCTA
>CEVE01025128.1_pt1 | contig 10510 bp, 9 predicted proteins | sample 356431 | NCBI WGS metagenome assembly CEVE01 (sample SAMEA2622764, study PRJEB7988) | marine metagenome | isolation source: saline water (ENVO:00002010), including
AGGAAGTGACTTGGTGGTATTTCTTAATTCCTGTGAGCTATGCCTTTGGAATCTTTCCTACTGCGCAATTAGTTGCAGGCTTGTTAGGGCATGATCCAACTGAGGAGGGGTCTGGCAATCCTGGAGCTTCAAACGTGTACAGAGTTGCTGGAGCGAAAGCAGGAATTCTCGTCTTAGCGGGAGATTTGATGAAAGGCTTTACCCCAGCGTTGGTGTGCTATTTCATTGATGGAAGATTTTTGGGTTTGCTGGCGGGTGTTGCTGCTATGCTCGGCCACATATTCCCAGTGACCAGAGGATTTTCTGGTGGCAAAGGTGTAGCAACGCTAGGTGGAGTCGGCATCGCTTTATACCCACTGGTTGCAATGATCGCTGTTGTGATCTGGTTTCCTATTATGAAACTGTTTCGTAAAGCGTCTATCGGGTCACTTGTATTAATAGGTATTTTCCCTATTGGAGTTTTTATTAGCTCGTCTGGATCCATAAGAGAGTTTTTCGTTTCGTTAGGAGCCTCTCTAATTGTCTTATCTAGACATAGCAAGAATATTCAACGTTTAATTAGTGGTGACGAACAAGCAATTGATTAGTTGAATCTTCCTGTAGAGTTTCTTTTTGTGAAACTATTGCAATTTTGCTTATATTGACGGAGATTGAGGATGCCAACGTACGACTACCGATGCGACACATGCGAGCATTCCTTTGAACTTTTCCAATCATTTGCCGAAGATCCGCTCTCTACATGCACTATAGAAGTTTGTAATGGTCCTGGTAACGGAACGGTACGAAAGATATTTTCTGCGCCTGGAATTTCATTCAAAGGCTCTGGGTTCTATAAAAATGATAGCCGGTCGAAATCAACGTCATCAACGTCATCAACGTCATCCTCCGAGTCTTGGTCAACTAGTTCTGATTCCTCTGTTTCAGACTCGAAAACTAAAGATTCAAGCTCAAGTTCTCCAAAAGGCTCTTCTAACGGAGACTAGAAGTACCCAATGGAAATCAGAATTATGGCTGAGATGCCTATAATTAATCTGTAGTACCCGAATATTGCGAAGCTTCTTTGTTCAAGCCACTCAACCATAAATCGGACCGAGATGACCGCTGCTACAAAAGCGACGCATAAACCTATCAAAGGCGTTGTATACCCAAAGCTATCAATAACTTGCTGACCGTCGGTTCCTAGCTCAAAAACTGTTGCTGCGGTTAGTGTTATGAAGCCGAGAATGAAACTAAACTCCACCGCTGCTTTCAAAGATAACCCAACTAACACAGCGGCGACAATAGTTACGAGGCTTCTACTTACACCAGGCCATAACGCAAGGGCTTGCACAAGTCCGATCAGGAAAGCCCTTTGTGCTGTCAACTCTTCGAGTCTCTTGCCAGACCGGTTGAAAATATTTTGTTGATCAATGATGAGAATACATAACCCTCCGGCAATCCATGCTGCCGCTACTGGCCAGAGGCCGTATAAATTATCTTTAACGTAATCTGCTGCAGCTAAGCCAATTACTGCAGTTGGGATAAAAGCCGCTATGAGGCTTCCTGCCATCTTTTTGCCCTCAGAGTTCCTTCCGAAGAGGCCTTGAAGCATTTGAAGTAATCTTTGGCGGTAAAGAGCTGCCACGGCAAATATTGCTCCTATTTGAATACTTATGATGTAACTATCTATAGCTTTTTCGGAAAGTTCGGTTTCTCCTACGTTTAGGATTTCCTTCGTTGCGAGTAGGTGCCCTGTTGAACTGATCGGCAGAAATTCGGTTAGACCTTCAACAATTCCGAAAATGGCGGCTTTCCAAATTGATAGTGATTCTTCAGGCAATACTCTTTCTAACCCTAGTGCTGGGTCAGCGATCAAGAATGATAACCCAATAGCTACGAACGCTAGTGTGATTACTCTTCTAATGCTTTTCTGCTTTGAGGGTGCCGACTCCATCAGTCTCCTTATCTTAGGATCCTAGATGGGTTAGTTAGTTATGTGTTATCAGACACCAGAAACTGTGACGTCAGCTACGACAAGGCTAACTCCAGATGCCCTCATAGGTAGGCGTTCAAGGTCGTTACCTATATCAAGTACTTCTAGAAGCATTCGTTGAAGTGTTGAAGCGATGGTTATTTCCCTAACCGGTTCTGACAGTTGCCCTTTTTTGATCAATAACCCTTCTGCTCCTGCAGAGAAATCTCCGCTGACTGGATTAACTCCTGAGTGAAGACCGGAGACTCCCTGTATCAAAATTCCATCGTCAATCTCGCCGATTAACTCTTGTTGCGATTTAGTTCCAGGGACAAGAGATAGCGCTCGTGCTCCGACTCCGGGAGACGAGTTATAGCTGCGAACGGCTGATCCAGTAGATTGGGTACCCATTGACCTTGCGGTGTATGAGTTATGTAGGAACGTGTTGAGTACACCTTGTTCTATAAGTACATTTCGTCTGCTGGCAAGGCCCTCTCCATCAACTTCCGTCGCAGTGAAAGCGTCAGGGTCTGTTGGGTCATCGATTAAAGTAAGGATTTCTGCTGCTATCTTTTCATTTTCCCTATCAGCAAAAAGTGAGCGCCCTTTTAGAAGGGATTCTCCACTAAACGTGGAACCGATTATTCCAAGGAACTGGGCAGTTACATAGGGGTCTAGGATCACTGTTTTGCGCCCTGATGATGCTTTTTGAGCACCCAGCATACGGGTCGCGCGTTCAGAGGCTAGTGACCCAGCTTTTTCAATTTCAAGTTTCGCGGGATCGCGACCGACGGAATAACCAAAGCCGGTCTGCATGTCTTTCCCATCAGATGCAAGTGATGAGCCAGCGATGTAACATCCACCATCGTAACTTGATCGCCTGATACCACTTGATGTGACTATTGCGCTTGCTGAAATGGAGTCGACATATTCTGATGATTCCACGCCCACTATCCGCTCATCCGATTTCATTATGTATTCTTCTAATTCCTTAGCGAGGGCAATTTTATCTTCAGTCGCAAATTCTTTGAGTGCTGGGTTGTAGAGATCTAACGAAATTGGCTCGACGTTGTCTGGTTCTGCGATTTGAAGCATCTCATCAAAGGTGCCGAATGTTGCATTGTCTCTTGCTTCAGAAAGGGTTTCCTTGAGGATTTCCATATCAAGAGAACCGGCATAAGCCATTCCCTGACGTCCATCTTGCACGACTCTTATACCGACTCCTTGAGATTCTGAGGCAGTGAATGACTCTAATTCTCCTTTGTAGACCCTAATGTCCGTCTCTTGATCGTGAACAGCGATGACTTCTATTTGTTCGTTGGAAGCGCTGAGAGCAATAACCTCATCTGCTATGGCAAGTAACTTTTCTTCCATTTTTCTATGCCGCAGTTCCACCGACGGTCAAACTTTGGACTCGTAAGGTTGGTGTCCCATCTCCGACCGGTACCCCTTGACCGTCTTTGCCGCAAGTGCCCGGAGATCCCATTGCGAAATCGTTCCCTAGGGCATCTATTTGATTGAGGACTTCTGGGCCGTTACCTATTAAATTTCCTTCGCGTATTGGTGCAGTAACTTTCCCGTCTTCGATTAAGTAGGCTTCGGTCATTCCAAATACAAAATCGCCAGTCGCTGTGTTAACTTGTCCCCCTCCAAGGTGAGCTACGTAGACTCCTTGCTTGGTGTCGGCGATAATGTCTGCCGGGTCAGTTTTTCCGTTCGCAATGTATGTGTTAGTCATGCGGACCATCGGTAATACCATATAGCTCTGCCGTCTCCCATTTCCACTGCTCTTTCGCCCCTGGGATCGTGACCGCAATCCATCCCACATGTAATCCATTAATATTCCGTCTTGAATTAAAGTGTTCTTTTGAGCTGGGTGACCTTCGTCGTCTATTGCGAAAGCTCCCCATTCTTTAGCCATAGTTCCATCGTCAATTAGTGTCACCAGTTCGCTTGCTACTTTTTCACCGGTTCGCTCAGCGAATACTGATGCCTGTTTTTTAACTAGGTCAGCTTCTAATCCGTGACCGCATGCTTCATGGAAGAGAACTCCGCCGCCGCCGCAACCGATGACTACTGGCATTGCTCCGCTGGGTGCGGGTCTAGCGTTTAATTTGGTTAATGCCCTTTGTGCTGCTGTTTCTGCTAATTCCTCAACGTCATATTCGTCAAATAATTCAAACCCAATGGGTCTCCCTGTAGATTCTCGCCCTGTCTGCATTCCGGCATCCCCTGTAGCGACACACGCAACTGAGAATAGAGTCCTGACTTGATCGTCTGAGGCGTACACTCCGTCGCTGTTCGCCACGAGAATACGGCGCCGGGAGTCTCCATATCTTGCAGATACTTGAGTTATTGATTTGCTTTGGCTGCGAGCTACTTCGTCAGCCCTTTTTAACAATTCCACTTTTTTTATTTTTTCGACTGTTTCAGGAAGGACAAGGACAGGATTTGGAGATGGGTTACTGGAGGCTGTTAAGTTGTTCGCCGAACTGGCGCCTCCGTTACTACGCGCTGCGGCTGCGGCTGATCTAGCAGCTTCCAAGAGCCCTTGCGTACTTAGGTCAGCTGTATGGGCAAAACCTGTTGTCTCGCCTACAACGACTCGTATTCCTGCACCGCGATCTCTTCCTGATGTTAATTCTTCTACTTTTCCATCATCAAAATATGCCGACGAAGAACGCTTATCTTCAACAAAGATTTCAGCGAAATCACCGCCAGTCTTTAACGCTTCAGCTATTGCATTCTCAATTAATTCTTTGTCTATCATCTCTTTTTCCATACTTATAGATTACTTGTTTCATAAGTCATTGCCCCTATCCGACAATGTACTGCTCTATTTGCGTATGGTACATGTATGGCATTGGAACCACCTATTCCTGCAGCGGCTGATTACACAGTGAAAGAAGATGATTTAGCGACCTCATTGGCATCTGGTGACGTTGATGTTTTGGCGACCCCGAGAGTTATCGCATGGTGTGAGGCACAAACAATGTCTGCAGTCGCTGACTACATCTCTGAAGAGGAAACAACTGTTGGTATGCGCGTTAGGGTTGATCATGTGAATCCGACAGGTCTTGGTGCAACGGTGAGAGTCAGTGCCTTGTTAACGAGAGTCGATGGCCGAAGACTCACTTTTCAAGTGAGCGCATTTGAGATAAGTGATGATGCGGAACCGTTACAGATTGCTATGGGGCAAATCACGCGCGTAATTGTGTTTAGGAACCGTTTCATGGAGCGAGTGGATGTTTCTTGAGGGTTTAAAAGCGCATTAAATTCAAGGGTTTTCTGCTTTTTACCGTTTTTAACGTAAGGCATCCGATAAAAGTAGCTTTTGTGCTAATAGTCTATCTAGGTTACGTAGATGCGGACTGTACAGCGAATTAACCAGTGGAGTGGGTCAATTTAAGATGAGCTATGAAACAACTGCGAGCGTTGCAAATCGGAAGTCGCAATGGTGGAGGAGCAAGTACGTTACGGTACCACTTCGTATTGGCTTGAGCGTTGCCTTGCTAGTCGTTGTTGTCGTGTCAATGGATGATATTGACTGGGATGAACTTCCTGATTGGAATAGTGAAACTGCTATTTGGAGCATCGGGGCTTTTGTGTTCACGTTGGCTGGTTTTATTCTTGGAGCAGTTCGCTGGCAAAGGGTATTAATAGCTTTGGGCGTTCGCCAACCACTCGGGAGACTATTCAGTCATTATATGTCTGGGCAATTCGTCTCTAATTTTCTTCCAACGACAGTTGGTGGTGATGTCGTTAGAGTGAGTCGATTAACAAAGGATACGGATGACGGCCCTATTAGCTTCACCTCCGTCATCTTTGAACGGTTAAGCGGGTGGCTGGTTTTACCGGTGATAACGTTTATTGGATTCGCTATAAACCCCGGCTTAACTGGCTTGGGCAACTCAACTAGAATTCCGTTAGTAGTAGGTTTTATAACACTGGTAGCTTTAGGGCTTGTTCTACTATTGCTAGGCAATGACCGCATTGGCGAGGGCTTGCGCAACCGTCAAGGGGTTTTACGTTTTGCGAATGCCATCCATTTGGGAATTGATCGCTTGAGGGAACATCCAAAAGCAGCTAGAGAAGTAATCTTCTCTGCATTCGCTTACCAGTTTATGCTTCTTTTAGCTGCTGGTTGCGCTGTAGAAGCACTCGGCATTGATCAGGTTGGGTTAACAGCACTTATGGCATTTATTCCGGCTGTTCTTATTATTCAAGTGCTTCCTCTTGGCATAGGGGGATTGGGGGTTAGAGAAGGAACGCTTGTTGTTTTCCTTTCAGGCATAAATGTTCCCTCTGAACAAGCACTTGCCCTAGGACTATCCATCTATGCGTTAACGCTTCTTGGGAGTCTAATAGGTTTCCCTCTCCTTATTTTTGGTGGACGAAAAGGAACCAATGGAGCTGATCCCGCTCGGAGCGAAACATAGTTTAAGGTCATAATGAGAAGTGACGTTGTTGAAACCAGGTACTCATTAAGGAAATGGGTATGGGTACGGGAATTACTTCTTATAGCTATCTGCTATTCATGTTACTCATGGGTGCGGAATCAGTTTGGATCTGCATCAGTGACCTCAGATACTGCTTACCGTAATGCGGATTACATGATCGAAACTGAGCGTTTCTTTGGTCTGTATTTCGAACCAACTCTACAAAGTTGGTTCGATACTTGGGTATGGTTTTTGCGCTTCTGGAATATTTTCTACGGAACTTTACATTTTGTAGTGACGCTTGGCGTCCTGATTTATCTGTTTTTGCGAGCTAGTGATGAGTATCGAAAATGGCGGACTATTGGGCTTCTAACCACTGGTTTAGCCTTAATAGGCTTTGCCCTCTTTCCTCTGATGCCTCCACGGTTACTTGGTAATTGCCGTGAGGTGGGAGCATGTATTGATAGCCCGTACATCGACACAATGGCAGAATATGGTGGTCTGTGGAGCTTTGATTCAGGATTAATGGAAAGTCTGTCAAACCAGTATGCTGCTATGCCAAGTCTGCACTTTGCATGGGCTCTCTGGAGTTGGCTTGCGATTCGGAAGCATATAACTACCAAATTCGGACGTTTCGCAATAGCGTCCTATCCGCCGTTAACATTATTTGCGATTGTGGTTACTGCGAATCACTACTGGATAGATGCCCTTGGAGGGGTCGTTGTCCTTGGAGTCGCCCACTACCTTGGTGTTCGTCTAATTTCTTGGTTTGATAGTGTTGCTTTGCGGACACGCATTACGGCTGACAGTCCGTAGGTGCCGAATTTCATAGCCGTGCGACTATGTTCACCAGGTATCATGTTGTTAGCTTATTATTGAGGCTTCTTTACTATGCTTGAACAGATTACATGTCCTGCTGATCTACGGCGTTTGTCCTACGATCAGTTAAATTCTCTTAGTTCGGATATTCGACAGTTCATCGTTGACACTGTTGAAGAGAATGGTGGCCATCTGGGTTCTAATTTGGGAGTCGTGGAACTTACGATTGCGCTGCACCGAGTTTTTGACTCCCCCCGTGACATTCTTTTGTGGGACACCGGACATCAGGCTTACGTTCACAAGATGCTTACTGGTCGATTGGGAGACTTCAAAACGCTACGGAAAGGCGGAGGCCTCTCTGGATACCCAAGCCGATCTGAGTCTGAACACGATTGGATTGAAAATAGTCATGCTTCTACTGCATTGAGTTACGCTTTTGGTCTTGCAACTGCCCAAGAAAGTGACATAGGAGAAGGCAGGCGGGTCATAGCAGTGATCGGTGATGGTGCGTTGACTGGGGGTATGGCATTTGAGGGACTCAATAACCTTGGACATTCTGGAAGTAACGCCATCATTATTCTCAATGACAACGGCAGGTCCTATGCTCCAACGGTTTCTCTTCTCTCAGATAGCCTAAAGAAACTTCGCAATAACCCGAAATATCTTGAGCAGCAGGAAAAAATTGAATCAAAAGTAAAGAGCCTGTTACCATCTCGGGAAGTCTTAGGATTATCTGTTGAGCGGGCGATTGATGCAGCAAAGGCTGCTGTTAGAGAAATTTGGGACCCGACATCGTTCTTTGAAGATTTAGGTATTCGTTATAACGGGCCTTTTGATGGGCATAATATTGAGGGACTTGAGAAAGCGCTTCGTAATGCATCCGGTTTCGAAGGACCTACTGTTATTCACGTCCTTACCGAAAAAGGTAGAGGCTACGGCCCAGCTGAAAATGATCCGATTAAGCGACTGCATGACATTGGGGCTCCCAAACCAGGGAGCTACACCGCTGCTTTTACAGAGATACTGATCAAAGAGGCTGAAAACCATCCTGAATTAGTTGCAATCACAGCAGCAATGCCAGACAGCACCGGCCTGCTTCCCTTCTCTGAACGTTTTCCTGATCGCTTCTTTGACGTTGGCATAGCGGAGCAGCATGCTACTACGGCTGCTGCCGGAATGGCTATGGGCGGGCTTCGCCCCGTGATCGCTGTTTACGCTACGTTCTTGAACCGGGCCTTTGATCAAGTCAGTTTTGATGTTGCGTTGCACGAGCAACCTGTAATCTTCTGCATTGACAGGGCTGGAATCACTGGGCCAGATGGCGCATCCCATCATGGCTTATTGGACATGGTGTTACTTACGAAGGTGCCTGGAATGACAATGTTCGCTCCTTCTTCTTATCAAGAACTGCAACAGATGTTTTCTGACGCTTTAAAGATTACTTCCGGACCTGTAGCGATCCGCTACCCGCGAACACCTGCCCCTTCGGTTCCTGAAACCGAGGTTGGGTCTGGATTAAATGCGCGCATGGTTTCCGAAGGGTCCGATATTTGTATTCTTTCTGTGGGAAAAATGTTGGAGACCGCTATCAGCGCATCGGAGAAACTCCAGCAGCAGGGTCGTAGTGTGAGCGTTTGGGATGTTCGTGCTGTCTCACCACTAGATTCCAAAATGATAGCTGCTGCCCATAATCATTCTCTTGTAGTGACCCTTGAAGATGGCATTGTTGAGGGAGGTATCGGGTCCTCTATAGCAAACCATCTGCGAGATCTAAACGGACCAGCACCAACAATAATTACAAAAGGGGTCCCTGTTTCGTTCGTTGATCAAGGAAACCCTGAAGATCTTCTGTCTGAGTTAGGTCTTGACTGTGACGGGATAGTAAAGACAATCCTCGAAGCCGATTTGTAAATCCTATATCACTCGAAGAAAGGGTTCTCTCCCGCTTCGTGGTCAGTAACGTCAACAATTTCAGTGATTTCAGGAATTGCTTCTGCGATCATTACTTCAATGCCTTGTCTGAGGGTAGCTGCTGACATAGCGCATCCTTGGCAACCACCTCCCATGAGGATATGAGCTACTGTTCCGTCCATTTTCACTAACTCTGCATAGCCTGAATGAGCTGCTAAGGATGGGTTAATGTGTGTATCGAGCAGTTGCTGAAGTTTCTGTCCAGGCGTGCCAGTGAGCTCAATATCTTCACCTTCTAACATTTTTGGACGATTAGGGTTTCGTATCACTAATCCGCCTTGCATCGGATTGCTTGGAAGGTCAAGAGTGGCTCCCGTTAAATTCTCAAGATCAGATTTGGGGATGATAACGGTTAGTTCATCCACCTGATATATGTGGTCTTCAGGTCCAGCTTCGTCAATATCTTCGAAAGAGAGGTCATAGGAGAATTCGGGTCCGTTTGATCCAGTTATGGCTACTCTGAGAGCTGTGGATTCTGGGTTATCTTCCTCTGATCGCACCTCTAATACCGTGGATAAGGCAGCGTCGGTCACTTCTAAGGCATCGGCACTGACCTGTGTTTCATCAACTGACATATAACGATAATACCGGCTCATTTCGCTGAATTGTATGAGTTCGTTTCTCTTTATGAAGATTATTTTGAAGGGTTAGATTATCGTAATTAGGGCAAAATTCATTTCTTTTGGCGCAACGATCTAATGTTGAACATGGCTGATTCCATGTCCCTCAAGATGAAGAAGAGAAGTTCCCTTCAACGAGCTGGCCTTGTGATTTTGCTTTTGGTTGCTTTCCTTTTGCGCGTGTGGAATTTGGACTGGGATGAAGGAACCCACCAACATCCCGACGAACGCTACTGGAGCATTGTGACTTCGGATATTCAATGGGAGGATCCGGTGACATACTTTAATTCTGAGGATTCAGAATTAAATCCGTATCGTTACCAGAGTTCATGGGTATATGGCACTCTCCCCTTGTTTGCGACAAAAGGAGTAGCAGAATTCCTGGAGGCAGATTTCTTTCTTTCCAATTGGTTTGTATCGGCCATTGACTCTGTTGGAATTAACTTAAAAGAGGACCAGTTATCTGCAGATGGAGAGATGTACGTAGGCAAAACCTTCAATAGCGGATTTGAGGTCCAAAATATTGGCAGGCTTCTAGCAGCTTTAATTGATACCGGCACTGTGCTACTTACCTATCTTTTGGGACGGGCCTTGTTTTCTAGAGCAGCAGGTTTTATCGCAGCAATCCTTTTGTCGTTTGCTCCACTCCATATTCAATACAGTCATTTCCATGGAGCGGAGCCGTGGGTAACGTTCTTTGGAACGGCCGC
>CEVE01000652.1_pt1 | contig 10486 bp, 11 predicted proteins | sample 356431 | NCBI WGS metagenome assembly CEVE01 (sample SAMEA2622764, study PRJEB7988) | marine metagenome | isolation source: saline water (ENVO:00002010), including
TAAAATCTATCTGGGATAGGTTTGGTATTTATATAATTGGTTTTGCTTTGCTTATAATACTATCTGTTGGTGGAAATGAAATTATGAACTACTTCAGTAACCGCTTATCACAAAAAGAATCTATTGCTTTTGATAAAGCATTAACTCTTATTGAGGAAGGAAATGATAGTACAGGCTTAGATCAATTGATAGAGTTAAAAGATAGTAAAACCGGCTATAAAGGATTAGCGTTTTTTAGATTATCATCAGAAAGCCTCTCTAATGGTGACCCTCAAGAGGCTATAGATTATTTAAAAAAGGCTTCATTAGATAAAACATTGACAAAAAGCCTCCGAGTTTTTGCTAAAATAAAAGCTGGTCTAATTTTAGTTGATAATGGAAATGCTTCTGAAGTTAATATATTGCTAAAAGAGGTTATTGAAAATGGAGGTCCCTTTTCTTTTCATGCAAAGGAAATACTAGCTCTTGCTTTAATTAATGATGGAAGAGATTTAGAGGCTCAGGAAATTTTTCAAGAAATAGCTAATGATGCTTCAGCTCCAAAAGTTTTAGTAAGAAGAGCTGAGATTTTTTTACGTTAGTTGATGTAGGTTTATTATGAAAAAAATAATTTTTGTTATTTTTGTTACAACAATTCTAAATTCATGCGGAAGTGTAAGTAACTTTTTTGGAGGAGAGGATATTGATAAAGATCGAATTCAAGGCGATAGAATATCAATTTTAAGCTTGGAAAAAAATCTTAGTTCAGATCCTCAGCTAAGAGATAGTAGGGTTATTATTCCAAATGCGGTAAGGAATTCCTCATGGCCTTATCCAGGAGGATCAATTGACAATTCTTTACATAACCTTATCGGACCTGAATACCTTAATCAAATCTCAAAATTTAATATTGCAAAAGGTTCTTCAAAAAATGCTTTTCTTCTAAGTTCTCCAATTATAGCAAATGGGAAAATATACTCATTAGGTTCAGACTCAAAAGTAAAATCTTATGATTTAAAGACAAAAAAAAGACTCTGGCAAAAAGATATGTCTATGAAAAAAGAACAAAAGAAAGAAGGTTTTGGAGGCGGTATTTCTTATGAAAACGGTATGATTTTTGTAACGAATGGTTTTGGGAATGTTATAGCTATGAACGCGAATACCGGTGAAGAAATATGGAAAATTAATATTAGAATTCCTATTCGATCAGCCCCTATATCTTTTGACAATAAAGTCTATGTAATTAGTCATGATAATCAGGTTTTCGCTATCAACTCTTTAAATGGTGATATATTATGGAATCATAGAGGAATTTTAGAGTCAGCATCAGTTTTATCTTCTAATTCAGTATCAATCGATGGTGGACTTGTTTTTGTTCCATACTCATCTGGTGAAATTTATGCAATTAGAAGTTTAAATGGATCAGTTGTTTGGACCGATACCTTAGCTAGAACAGGTTCTTCAACATCCCTCTCAGAAATTAATTCAATTACGGCAAGGCCAGTAACTGATAATGGTAGGATGATATCAATAAGTCATGCTGGACGAATGATTTCTGTTGATATATCAAGTGGAGAGAGATTATGGACATTAGATATTTCTGGAACCGAAACCCCATGGGTCTCAGGAGATTGGGTTTTTGCACTATCAAAAAATTCTGAGTTAGTTGGTGTTTCAAGAAATGCAGGAAAAATTAAATGGGTTACTCAATTAGAGCAATATGTAAATGAGGAAAAAAGAGAAGACCCTATTAGATGGAGTGGCCCAGTAATGATTTCCGATAAATTATTTGTAATTTCATCCCATGGAGTAGCTGCATTTATTTCTCCTCAAACGGGAGAAATTGTAGAAACTAATAAAATCCCTGGATCTTTTTTTATAGCTCCGGTAATTGTTGACGGTGTTATTTACCTATTAAATGACTCAGGTGATTTAATAACTTATAACTAAAATCTGAAATGTCAGAAATATTAGCCATAATAGGTAGACCAAATGTCGGCAAATCCTCACTCTTTAATAGGCTGATAGGTAAGAGATTAGCTTTAGTTGCCAATGAACCGGGAATAACAAGAGATTATAGAACTGAAAAATTAAATATTAAAAACAATTTTTATGAATTAATTGATACTGCTGGAGTTGAGGAACTATCAAAAGATAATATCTCGAAAATTACAAGAGAATCGTCAATAAATGCAATTAATAAATCCGATATTATTTTATTTGTGATTGATTCAAGAAATAGTCTTACACCTGATGATTATTCATTGGCGTCTATATTGAGGAAAAGTGGAAAAAAAGTTATCCTTATTGCAAATAAATGTGAAGGAAGGAGTTTAAAGCAAGGTGAAATTGAGTCTTATTCACTTGGTTTTGGCGACCCTTTGCCAATTTCCTCTGAACATAATTTGGGAATTTCCGAGCTTCAAAATCATATAATTGAAAATTCATCAATAAAAGAAGAATCTGAAAATGAAAAAAATAACATAAAAAAACTAGCGATTTTAGGTAGACCTAACTCAGGTAAATCAACTTTAATTAATCAATTGATTGGCGAGAATCGTGTAATTGTTGGACCTGAAGCAGGACTTACTAGAGACTCAATACCCTTATTCTTTAATTGGAATTCTATTAATTATCAAATATGGGATACTGCTGGCATAAGAAAAAAATCTAAAATTTTAGATCATGCTGAGAAATTATCTGTTATGAGTTCGTTAAATGCTATAGAAGATTCTCAAATAGTTATTTTAATGATTGACTCAGAAAAAGGATTTCAAAAGCAAGATGCAAATATTGCTAATATTATTGAGTCTGCGGGAAAACCCTTTGTAATTGCTGTTAATAAATGGGACCTTGAAAATAATAAAAAATATAAGAGAAATAAGATTGAAGAAAAAATTAATGAATTTCTTCCTCAGCTTGGTAAAATCAGTATCGCTTATATTTCTGCTCAAATGAATAAAGGCATTAACAAATTAATGCAGCTTTCTGAGAGAGTTGATAAAATTTGCGATAAAAGACTTTCAACATCTGAGTTAAATGAGTTTTTAATCCAAGTATCAAAAAGGCACCCACACCCTAACAAAAATGGGAGATCTGTAAAAATAAAATACATTACACAACCAAAAGTAAGACCTTCTCATTTTATTATTTTTTGTAATTACCCTAGTTACATTAAAGACTCCTACAAAAGATACTTGGTCAATGAGATAAGAAGAGAATTCGACTTTGATGGCGTGCCAATAAGAATAGATTTCAGGCGCTCAGACAATCCTTATGATCCAAAAAAATAATAAATTAATTCTTTCTGATTAAATTAGTCAGCAAATTAGCCATTTCATCAGGTTTTTTTAAATCCTTATTTTTTTCACCAGGCATAAAACTGGATCTTAAGTTAGTATCCATATCTAGTGGGTTAAAAATATGGGCTTTAATATTAGTTAGATTTATTTCTTTTTTCCAGGTTTTAACTAGAGCTTCAAGACTTAATTTAGATATATTATATGCTCCCCAATAAGGATCAAGTTTTTGATTTTTTGAGTCTGATACAAAAACTACATCAGCACTTTCAGAAATTTTTAATAAAGGTTCAAATGATCTTATTATTCTGAAATTTACATTTAAATTTAAATTAATAACTTTATTCCATATTTTTGGATCTAGGTGAGAAATTGGAGTAATATCTCCAACTATACCAGCGCAACTAACTAAAATGTCTAATTTTCCCCATTTTTTATGAATTTCACCGCCTAATAAATCAATTGACTCATTTTCTTCAAGATCCAACGGAACAATTGTAGAATTAGAACCCAATTTTTTTATTTCATCATCTAGGCTTTCTAATGCACTTATTGTTCTAGATACTAAAATTAGCTCAGCACCATTTTTTGCTAAATTTTTAGCTACAGCTCTACCTAGTCCTCTAGAAGCCCCTGTAACAAGAGCAATTTTATTTTGAAAAATTTTTGACATTCACATATTTATATCGCTGTCAGATAGTAAGGATAATTGTTCTTGAATTTTTTCATCTTTATAATCCCTTAGATCGGTTGGGTAATCTCCTGTAAAACAATGATCAGTGAATTGTGGGTTATTATTATCTCTTCCGTTTTCATAACCCATAGCCTTATATAATCCGTCCAGAGATAGGAAACCAAGACTATCTGCACCTATAAAAGAACACATATCATTTATTGAATGATTAGCAGCCAATAATTGTTCAGTTTCTGGAGTATCTATTCCATAAAAATCTGGATACTTAATAGGCGGACTTGCAATTAACATATGTACTTTTTTTGCCCCCGCATCCCTCATTAGTTGGATTATTTTTACAGATGTTGTTCCTCTTACAATACTGTCATCAATAAGAATTATATTTTTTCCATTAACAGAACTTTTATTTGGATTATGCTTTAATTTTACTGATGAATGCCTACTTGATTGACTTGGCTGTATAAATGTTCTTCCAACATAATGATTTCTAATAATAGCTAATTCAAAAGGTATTTTTGATTGCTCAGAATAACCTAAAGCCGCCGGAACCCCAGAGTCAGGAACAGGAACAACAATATCAGCATTTACTGGAAATTCTTTTGCTAAAACGTTACCAAAAGATTTTCGGCAATCATATACTGATTTACCGTCCAGAACAGAGTCAGGCCTAGAGAAATAAATGTATTCAAACAAATCTAGTCTTTTTTCAGTTTTTGAAAAAGGGTTAATACTTTCAATTCCATTTTCTGTAATGATGACAACTTCACCTGGTTCAATTTCTCTAACAAAATCTGCACCAATTATATCTAAAGCACATGTTTCAGAACATAAAATATATGATCCATCTAAACTACCCAACACAAGAGGCCTTATTCCAAAAGGATCCCTTGCGCCAATCAATTTTTTATTTGTAAGTATCACTAGAGAATAAGCACCTTCAATTTGAAGCAATGCATCAACTAGTCTTTTTATTGTTCTATCTGCACTAGAACGAGCTACAAGTTGAAGGATTGTCTCAGTATCAGAAGTGGATTGAAAAATTGATCCATTTTTTACCAAATTATACCTTAGTGATAAAGCATTTGTAATATTACCATTATGTGCAATTGCAAAGCCGCCTCCCCAAAGGTCAGCAAAAAGTGGTTGAATATTTCTGTAAGCAGTTCCGCCAGTCGTAGAATATCGATTATGACCAACGCTATTTTTACCTTGTAGTCTGTTAATTACAGATGGTTTTGAGAAATGATCACTCACAAGACCTAAATGTTTCTCTGATAGAAACTTATCCCCATCAAAAGTTACTATTCCTGCAGCTTCTTGCCCCCTGTGCTGTAAAGCATGGAGTCCTAGAGCAGTTAATGCAGCAGCATCAGGGTGATTATAAACACCAAAAACCCCACACTCCTCATGTAATTTATCATCTTCATTATTTTGATATAAATTATTCAATATTTTTATCCCTTTCTTCTTCAGAGAGAATATTTTGATTATCATAAGATTGATAATTAAAGTTCTCAAGCTTAGGAAAATTTTTGAATAAAAAATTATTTGAACCTTCAATAATCTTTGATAAATAGGAGGACTTTATGTATGAAGGTCTTTTCTCTTCTTCAATTTTTTGAATAAAAACACCAAAAATTATACTCGCTAAAATATAAATTCTGAAAAATCCAAATAAAAAACCCAACGTCCTATCTATGTAACCTATAGATGTAAATTTAAATAGCTTTCCAATAAATAAACTTAGCAATCTCCAAGCAAGAAGAGTAGTTATGAAAATTACAGAAATTGTTATTAAATCAGATAATGCTTGAGATTGAAAAAAAGGTCTTAAATATTTTCCTGCCTCAGGCATAAATAAAATTACTGATATAAATGATACTAACCAACCAATCAACGATAGAATTTCTCTAATGAAACCCTGAGTAAATGCCAATACCCCTGAAACTAACATGGTTAAAATTATTATTATATCAAGTAAATTGGGATCCATGCATAACTCTTTAATTAAAAGATTTTTATAAATAGATGTTTATTTGTAAAATTACTATAGCTAATTATTTTGAATTTTAATAGGACCATCAGACTGGCCATTAATAAATTGTAAGATATACTCATTTTTAGTTTTCTCCATTTCTTTTATGCTATCACCCCATATGATTTTACCCTCATGAAGCATATATACCTTAGATGCAATGGTTCTTGCGCTAGACATATCATGAGTAATAGTAAGTGCTGTTGCTCCTAGGTCATTAACTTTTTCAAGAATAAGTTTATTTATTACATCTGCAGTTATTGGATCTAAACCGGTAGTTGGTTCATCAAAAAAAATTATATCTGGTTCTGAAAAAATTGCTCTTCCAAGTGAAACTCTTTTTTGCATTCCTCCAGACAATTCTGAAGGGTATAAATCAGCTACCTCTGAACTTAAACCAACTTTTTCAAGAGTCTCAATTGCTATTTTTTTACATTTTTTTTCACTTACTTTACTTTGTAATGATGAAAAGCTTATATTTTTCCATATATTTAAGCTATCAAAAAGCGCACCACCCTGAAATAGCATTCCAATTTTTACTGATTTATTTCCTATATATTGAAGATTTTTTTCTAAAATATTTTCACCTCCAATTTTAATTATACCACTATCAGGCTTAATCAATCCCAACAAACACTTTAATAAAACTGATTTTCCTGTTCCTGATCTACCAATTACAACAGCAGACTCACCTTTTTCAATTTTTATATTTAAATTTTTTAATACTTCATTTTTATTAAATTTTTTACTTAAATTATTAATTTCTATCATAATCATCTCTTTATGAAGCAAATAGTAAATTTGTCATTATATAATTAGACCCTAAAATAAGTATTGATGAGCTGACGACTGCATTCATCGTTGATCTTCCAACTCCTTGGGCCCCACCTTGAGAGAAAAATCCATTATAACAACCCATCATTGTAATGATAAAACCAAAAACAGAAGCTTTAATAAGACCCGAGATGATATCATTCGAATCCAGAAAAATTTCAGTATTTTGAAGGTATACAGAGCCGTTAAAATTTAAACTTTGAATTCCTACAAACCATCCTCCCATTATCCCTATTACATCAGCAAAACCAACAAGAATTGGTAAAACTACTATTCCTGCAATTACTCTAGGAAAAACCAAATATTCAAATGGATCTGTTGATAATGTCCTTAAAGCGTCAATTTGTTCTGTTACCTTCATGGTTCCAATTTCTGCCGCTATAGCAGCTGAAACTCTTCCGGCGACGACTATACCGCCAAGAACTGGACCAAGTTCACGAGTAATTCCAAGTGCTACAATTGAAGAAACAATTACTTCGGAATTAAATTGATTTCCTCCATAATAAATTTGTATTGCAAGGGCACCGCCAGTAAAAAAAGATGTCAAAGCAACAACAGGAATAGACAAGTAACCTATTGACACCATTTGATGAAGAATATTTTTAATATACCATTTTGAAGTTGAGGATTTTAGGGTTTTTAGGGTAAAAATAAAAAATCTACCAGTTTCTCCAAAAAAATTAATTACAGAAGAGCCCACATTGGTAAAAATTTTCATAAATTTAATCCATTCTTTCAGGTAGGTATTGATCTCTTGCTAAATCAGAAAATCTTGTGAATTCTTCAGTAAATTGCATATCAACTGTTTTAACAGCCCCGTGTCTGTGTTTTTCAATTAAAACAGATGCTTTACCATGTGCAGCTTCCATTTTACTTTGCCAATCAATATGTTGTTCAGTGCCTGCCTCTGGTTCTTCCCTTCTAAGATAGTATTCCTCTCGATAAACAAACATAACTATATCTGCATCTTGCTCGATAGCTCCAGAGTCTCTTAAATCAGCAAGTTGTGGTTTTTTATTATCACGATTTTCAACATTTCTTGATAATTGAGATAAGGCAATTACAGGAACATTTAATTCTTTTGCTAATGCCTTTAACCCTTGAGTAATCTGAGAAATTTCTTGAACTACATTTCCTCTATATCTATCAGAACCTGTTGTGGCTAATTGAAGATAATCCACAACAATAAGAGATAGTTCTTGATTTTTTTGTTTTAGAGTTCTAGATAAGCGTCGTGCTCTAGATGATAAGATTCCTATGGGAATAGCTCCTGTTTCATCAATATACAGGGGTATATTTTTAAGTTCATTTGCAACATTAATATAATTGCTAATTTCTCTCTCATCAATTTTACCTTTTCTAACATTACTGGAAGATACTCCAGATTGATCAGAGATTATTCTTGTACAAAGCTGTTCAGCAGACATTTCTAACGAAAAGAACGCGACTGCACCAGGATTATTTTCCTCATCATTTGGATTATTTAAGTTATTTTTATTAATTTGATCGCTGAAAGATTTAGCAATATTAAATGCTATATTTGACGCAAGAGCTGTTTTTCCCATTGATGGTCTACCGGCTAAAATTATTAAATCTGACTTTTGTAATCCACCTAGTGCTTTATCAAGATCTACAAAGCCTGTTGCCAAACCTGCCAAGCCATCGTCAGATGAGTAAGCAGCTTCGGCTGCTAAAAGAGATTCAGTAATTGAATCTTCAAATGAGTAAAAGCTTTTTCCTGTTTCACCTTTTTGATCTATTTCATATAATTTTATTTCAGTATTTTCTATTATTTCTGAAACATTTTTATCTTCATTTAATGCATATGACGAATGTTCTAAAAACCCAGCAGTATCAATTAATTGTCTTCTAAGTGAGAGTTCGTAAATTTCGTCTGCTACTTCTTTTATAACCAGACTATGAGCAGCATTTGCCACAAGGTTTATAAAGTAATTATCAGTATCAAAATTTTCATTAGTCTCAAACAAAGTTTTTAAAAATAATATAGTAACTGATTTACCATTATTATTCATTTGTACAATTTTTTCAAAGATTTCCTCATGAAATGGCTCAAAAAAATGAACTCCTTTAAGACCATTTTGGGAGACTCGATCAATCAATTCATTGTTTTTTATTAAGGCACCTAACAACTGTTGCTCCGCCTCTAAATTATGGGGTAACTCAATATTGTTAGGAGTTTTTTGGTCTTGATTTAAAGGTATAGGAGATGATTGTTTCATAGAAACAATCTATAACTATAAAGTTAATAAAAAAAGAAAATTATTTGTGGATAGCTGTGGATATTGGGGTTAACTTTTTAAGTCTCTGATTTATCATTAACTTCTTCTTCAGATAAATTTTCATTTGTTTCTGAATTAGTAACTTTTTCTTTGGAAGCTTCTTCATCATTTACATCTTCATCTAAGTTTGGTTCATCTTCACTTATAGAATCTGGAACCGCGCCTTCATCAAAAATTTCTTCTAGGTTAACTGTTTCTTCTTTTATAGTTTCAGCGCTGGTAACATGGCCTTTTATTAACGATTCAGCCTCTTCCTTGCTTCTTGAAATATAGATTGAAATATTTGACGTTATCTCTGGATGAAGTTTAACTCTTATTTCATGATGACCTATTTCTTTAATTGGTCTATCAAGCACAACTTGATTCTTTTCAATTGAAAAACCCTCTTCTTGAAGCTTCTCTTTAATATCTCCAGAATTGACTGAACCATAAAGTTGACCAGTATCGCTAGCCTGACGAATTATAATGTAATTACTTAAAACAATTTTTTCAGATATTGCTTCAGCTTCAGTTTTTAATTTTAAATTCTTAGCTTCTAGATTAATTTTTTCTTTTTCAAAAAATTCTAAATTTTCTTTATTAGCTCTTAAAGCTTTATTTTTCGGTAGCAGAAAATTCCTAGCGAAACCATCTTTTACAATAACTACATCACCCATTTGACCAAGACGTTCAATTCTTTCTAATAAAATTACTTCCATTTCGATTAATCCATTTGATATGGTATAAGAGCAATATATCTTGATCTCTTAATAGCCTTTGCTAACTCTCTTTGTTTTTTTGCTGAAACAGCAGTAATTCTGCTAGGGATCATCTTTCCTCTCTCAGAAAGGTATTTTTTTAATAATTTTGTATCTTTATAGTCTATTTTAGGCGATTTATCTCCTGAAAAAGGACAAGTTTTCTTCCTACGAAGAAAAGGTCTTTTTGTAGGTATTTGGGTAATATTTGGTATTGAATTATTCATAATTAAGCACCTTTAGAAGAACTGTATGAGCCTTCTTTTTTTAATGAGGCTTTCATAATCGGGGATGACTCTTCACTTAGGTCATCAGTTTTAATTGTTAAATAACGAAGAACATCTTCATTAAGTTTTTGGACTCTTTCCAATTCATGTATTGCAGTGCTTGGGCTATCAATTCTAATCAAGGAGTAATGGCCTCGTTCACTCTTTTTAATCTTGTAAGCAAGATCTCTTAAACCCCAATATTCTGTATAAACTGATTTACCACCGTTATCTTTGATAACAGTTTTAATTTCTTCAACGAGATTTTCTACTTGTTGAGGAGCTATTTCGGGTCTAGTTATAAACACATGCTCGTAATAAGGCATATTATTCCTTTATAAA
>CEVE01135921.1_pt1 | contig 10478 bp, 11 predicted proteins | sample 356431 | NCBI WGS metagenome assembly CEVE01 (sample SAMEA2622764, study PRJEB7988) | marine metagenome | isolation source: saline water (ENVO:00002010), including
AATGAAAAGTGGTTGGATTTATCTGAAAATTTAGAAAAAAAGTTGTCTACAATTCTGGGTGCTACAAAGAGAGAAATAAAAATTGGAGATTCAACATCAATAAACTTATATCAAATTGTTTTTTCTCTTTTAAAATCGAATCTTTATGAGAAAAATCTTATATCTGACTCTTTTAATTTTCCATCTGATAATTACATTTTAGAAGGTATCTCATCTAATTTTAATATTAAAAAACCAATAATTATCAATTATTCTCAAAGCATATCAGCTGAAGTTAATTTGATTGAAAAAACTATTAAAAAATCTCCAGGAATTTTATGTTTAAGTTTAGTTAGTTATAAAAGTGGTTGGATGTACCCAATGAAAGAACTAAATGATTATGCTAAAAAAAATAATAGCATCATTGTGTGGGATTTGAGTCACGCAGTTGGTGCAACACATATTGATTTAAAAAAAACAAATACTTTAGCGGCAGTTGGTTGTAGTTATAAATTCTTAAATGGAGGCCCAGGGGCACCAGGGTTTTTATTTGTAGACAATTCAATTCAAAATAAATTAGAAAATCCAATTAAAGGATGGTTTGGACATAAATTACCCTTCATATTTTCTGATAAATATGAAGCAGTAAATAATATAAATAAATTTGACATTGGCACACCAGGAATTTTATCAATGGTAGCAATGGAAGCAGGCATTGATATAATAATTAAAGCAACAACAAAATCTATAAGAAAAAAAAGCATATCTCAAAGTGAATATTTTATATCATTAATAAATCAGGAACTTGATTCATATAACGTAAAAATAGAGAGTCCAAGAGATCCTTTAAATAGAGGATCACATGTAACAATATCACATTCTGAGTCGTGGAAAATTTGTAGGGCATTAGCAAAAGGAAGTAAAAAATTTCCAAAAATTATTTGTGATTATAGACCAGATAAATACATAAGATTTGGAATATCACCTTTATATACATCTTTCCAGGATTTATATCATACTATTATTGCTTTAATTGAAATATTGAAAACCGAATCTTACAAAAAAATAAAAAAAGAAAAAACTAAAGTTACATAGACAGTTACCAAATTACATTACCAGAAACCTTATATAACAAAGTATCATTAAAAATTCGTATCTGCTTATCCTCAAAAATATAGTTTGTTAAATTTCCAATGGAGTCAAAAGAAAGTTTATAGTTTCTATATGAATTAAAAAGGAAGTTTTTCTTAATACCGTAAGCTATAATACTTTTAGGTTTGTCATTACTATCAAAAGTTATCAAAATACTAATTATTCCTTCTTCATCAACTAATTTTTTATATTCAATAACATTATTTTTTGATGAAATTTCATAAGCACTTTTATTCGAGGGTTGGTTTATATCAATTTGATTAAAAACATTTAATTCCTTTTTCCAATCAAAATTTAGAGGAGAAAAATTTGAGTTTTCAGAAATAGAATTCCACATCACTTCTTTTTTAAGATTATTTGAATTTGGTAAAATTATGATTTGAGAACTTAGTAAAGAGTCAATATTATAGTAGGTAGAAATTTTTTTTACTTCATTAAAATTAGAACAAGCTGACAAAAAAAATAATATAAAAAAATTAAATGCTCTCATATTAAACTTTTACCAGTCATTTCTTTAGGAATTTTTATATTCATAACATCTAAAATAGTTGGAGCTACATCAGCTAAAATTCCATTTTTTAATTTTGAATTAAATTTTTTATCAATTAATATAAATGGGACTGGATTAGTTGTATGGTAAGTGTGGGGGCTTCCATCTTTATTTATCATGATATCAGCATTACCATGATCTGCTATTAAAATGATATTATAATTAAATTTAAGAGCTTTATTGATGATTTTATTAGAGCATTTATCAACTACCTCACAGGCTTTAATTGTGGAATCAAAATCTCCTGTATGGCCAACCATATCAGGGTTTGCTAAATTTAAACAAATAAAATCATAGATATCCAACTCTATTTTTTGTATAATTTTTTTTTCAACATCAAAAGCGCTCATTTCAGGTTTTAGATCATAAGTACTAACTTTTGGAGATGGACACAAAATTCGTTCTTCATTTAAAAAACTTTTCTCCCTTCCACCTGAAAAGAAGTATGTTACATGTGGATACTTTTCTGTTTCAGCTATTCTAAGTTGTTTTTTTTTATGTTTACTTAATACTTCTCCCAATGTATTTTTAATATTTGTTTTATTATATAAGACATTAATATTTTTAAATTCATCTCCATAATTTGTCATTGATAGAAAATATAATTTCTTTTTTTTCATTTGATAATTTGTATAATCTTTTTGTGTTAAAACTGAAGTGAGCTGCCTCATTCTATCAGATCTAAAATTATATGTAAAAACAACATCACCATCATTTATTTTACAGATCGGTCTATCCTTTTCCATACCTACTGTTGGTAAAACAAATTCATCGAAAACATTTTTATCATATGATTTTTTAATTGAATCATGAAGATTATAAGAATGAACTCCTTTACCTCTAACTAGTGCATCATAAGCTAGCTTAATTCTATCCCATCTCATATCCCTGTCCATTGAATAATATCTACCCATCACTGTAGCCAATCTTATTTTTGAACCTTTGATAAGAAAACTTAGTTTTTCAAAAAAATCAATCCCTTTTTTAGGAGAAGCATCTCTTCCATCCAAAAAGGAATGAATAAATACATTTTCCATTTTCATTTTTTTTAGAATATTCACAATATGAAATAAATGATCTTGGTGAGAATGAACCCCTCCATTTGAAAGTAAGCCTAATAAATGAAGAGATTTTTTTGTTTTGTTTAAATAATTAATGCAATTATTGAACTCTTTATTTTTAGAAAAGCTATTGCTTTCCATTTCTTTATTTAATCTTACCAAATCTTGAAAAATAACCCTTCCCGCACCTAAATTCATATGACCAACTTCTGAATTTCCCATCTGTCCATCAGGTAAACCTACATCTTTACCTGAAGCACTTAGTTCAGAATTTGGATAATCTTTGTAAAGAGAATCTATAAAAGGAGTATTGGCTTTGTCAATAGCAGAAACACTAGAATCTTTACCCTTTCCCCACCCATCAAGAATCATTAATAGAACTTTTTTATTCATTTTAGTAAAAATAATTATTGAGAATTATGTTTGTATAATAATATTCAATTTATTGTGAAAAGATATTCTATAAATTTAATGCTATTAATTATAATGAGTATAAACTCATCATTTATTAATCAGGAAAATCCCATCGAAAAAATAAAAAAAGCTATTGAGATTACTAGCCCGAGAGAAATAATTAACTTATTACATGATGATTTTGAATTAAACATCGAGAATGAGATAATTAATTCTAACAAAAATAAAGCTGAATTAATTCTAAAAAATTTCTTTTATAAACAACCTTTAACAACTTTAAATTTCATTCACGAGGGAGAAGTTAATAGTGAAATTAATTATATATTAGCGGAATATAAGACTGAAAAAAGTAGCTATTCAATTATAATATTCATCAAAAAAAAATTAGACAACTTAAAAATTAGCAGATTTATTATAAACAAAGAATAATATTATGATAGTTAAAACTAGAAAATATCAACTTAAACCAAACCTCTATATAAAAAAAGGTTTATTAAACTTGTTGAATGATCAGTGGTGGATATTTATAATTTATATAGCATTATGTTCAGGGTATTTCATAATACCAAATATATGGTGGATAATTGGATCATCCATAGCATTATTTTTGTATTTTTTATTTTGGCTTATTCAATTTGCTGGAATGACTCAAGTTGAACAAGGAAGATATATGTTTGAAAGATTGTCATATGAAATTTCAAGTCAACAAATTCTTATAAAAGTAAGTTCAAATCAAGGAATGCCAATGAAATGGGAGAACATAAAAAAAGCATATAAAAAGATAGATGGATTTCTATTTAAGATTAATAAAGTTCAAATAATTTTTCTTCCATATAAAGTTTTTAACTCTGATAATGAAATAAAATTTGTTGAAAGTGTTTTAAGAAGAAAAGGATATATTAAATAATTTGGAAAAAATTTCAGAAAAAGAAGCATTTGAAAAAATTATAATTTTCTGTAATTACAGAGAAAGATCCTCCAAAGAAGTACTAATAAAACTCTCGTCATTTGGATATGATAGCAATTCTTCTAAGAAAATAATTAATAAACTAAAAACGTTAAATATCATAAATGATTTAAGATTTTCAAAATCATTTTCAAAGGGGAAATTTAGTAAGAATAAATGGGGTAAAAATAAAATTAAATCACACTTAATTTATAAAGGAATACGTGAAAATGAAATTACTCAAGGATTAGAATCAATTGATAATGAAATTTATTTGCAGACTTTAAAAAGTTTATTAATAAATAAAAAAAAGACCATTAAAGAAGAAGAAGTTAACCTTAAAAAACAAAAGATATTTAATTATCTATATCAAAAGGGGTATGAAAAAAACTTAATTTTTAATATTATAAATAGATACATATGACATCAATTAGAAATTGATCCGTTATGTAATTTGAAATAAATTGAAATTGAACGTAATAAAATTGCTAAAACCAAAAACACAAGCGACGTATTTAATTTTTGAGGTAAAAAAAACCATAATAATATTAAAGAAAACAAAAGAAGAGAAATGGTAAAAAAATAAATTTTTATTTTATCTAAAATTTTTTCATTAAATAAAAAGAAAGCTGCAACTATATTTAATGGAAAAGCCCAAATAAGGTTGAAATTGTACGATGAAAGGTGGTCAGTAAAAAACCATAAATAAACTAAGAGTAAACCTATAGCTCCAGAGATAAAGAATAAAGTAAAATCAAATTTTTTATACCATAAATCATATTTTCTTTCTCTAAAAATAAGAAAAACTGTTATTAATAAAAGAGTAAACAAAACAAGACTTGGACTGAAAAAAAATGAACTACTCTTGGTTTTGCTAGTTGAAAAGATTTTATTTTCTTTCAATATAAAATTTTGATTTTTACTAGTCTTAGCATTATCTAAATTTGAAAATAAATAGTCTGGTAAGTACATAGAATTATAATTATCTGCTATTTTATCTATCTCAGAACCTAAACAAATATCAATACCTAAATCTCCCCATTTTTGATCATATAAATAAAGATCCATTAATTCCCTATAAGATAAATTATCATTATTTATAGAATCATATTCAACATATTTAGGAAAAATTTCATCAAATAAATCTCTTATCTTAGTTGCACAATTATTATAGATATAGTTATAATAGTAATATTTATTTTGACTTAATATATTGTTTTCAAGGAAATTAAATGTTTTTAATTTCTGGCTTGAATTTAAATTAAGAATTTGTTCTTTAATAAATCTATCATTTAATATATAATGGTCTTCTACTGGTTTGTAGTTATACCTATTAACCATATAAAGTAGCTTTCCCTTCAAAAAATTGATATAAAAATTAGGCTGATCAAAATCAAACACACCATAATTATAAAAATAATCAATACCCAAGCTATCATCTTTAACTCTAATTCCACTATGACCAAATGCACTATACAATTCTTTTTGAGATGGTCCAATAGTAATTACAGAAATTTGAGAATTTTCAGATAGTTGAAATGAAAATAAACTAAATGAAAATGAAAAAAAGAATATAAAAAGAATAATTCTGGGCATTATTTTTTATAACCTGTTAAAACAATAACAATTTCACCTTTAATTTTTTTATCAAGAAGGATCTCATAAACCTTGGAAAGAGATCCATTAATTGTTTCTTCATAAATTTTAGAAATTTCTCTTGAAACTGATACTTTTCGTTCATCACCAAAAATATTTTTAAATTCTTCTATTGTTTTTAATAATCTTAGAGGAGACTCATAAAAAATCATCGTTCTTGTTTCATTTAATAGAAAATCAAGTCTTTTTTTTCTACCTTTTTTAGTTGGCAAAAATCCCTCGAAAACAAACTTTTCAGATGGCAATCCTGATTTTACCAATGCTGGAATTAGAGCAGTTGGTCCAGGTAAACATTCTATTTTTAATTTTAATTTATTAGCTTCTTTCACTAATAAATAACCTGGATCTGATATTGAAGGTGTTCCAGCATCCGAAACTAAACAAATTTTTTTTCCCAATTTCATATCATGAATATATTTTGAAAATACCTTATGCTCATTATGAGCATGATAAATTTTGAGTGGTTTATTTATTTTATAATGATTCAACAGTTTTTTAGATACCCTAGTATCCTCGCAAAGGATATAATCAGACTTTTTCATAGTCTCTATTGATCTAAATGTTATGTCTTTTAGGTTTCCTATTGGGGTTGGAACAATAAACAATTTTGTTTCTTCATTCATGATAATTTATCAATTGCATCTGCTAAATTATAATCTTTTTCAGTTACAGAGTTGTTCTTATCATGAGTAAATAATTCTATTTCAACACTACTATACTCAACTATAATTTTTGGATGATGATTTAATTTCTCAGAAACGATAGCTACTTTAGAAAAAAAAGCACATACTTCAATAAAATTTTTAAATTCAAATTTTTTAGTAAGCTTATTGTCAACTTTATTCCACATAATTAAAGTAAGATAATGTTTTTTATTTTAGATGTTTTTTCATAAATATAAATTATTTCATTAGCATTTTTCATCATTTTAGATAATGTAATTGAAATAAAATTTTTGCTAGAAGATTCCTTAAGCTTATAATCATCATTTTTGAAAAACTTTAAAAGTTTATCTTTTTCAGAAATAGGAACAATAAATTTAAACATATAATTACAAGGGAATTTATGGACTGAATTGATCCTTTTTAAAAAATTACTTTTATTCCAATTCAAATTAAAAGAATTTGTATCTATAATCACTTATATCAGAAGATTCTTTAATCGCATTATCTATTTTTAAAGGAGAGGCTAGATTAAGTGCCTCGAGCAATGAGCTAGAAAAAGTCAAGTAATCTTCTTGTTCTGAAAAACTGTCTTTTGAATTTAATTGTAAAATTAAAATACCATCATCAGTAGCAAAAGGTTTAGTTCTTTCAGCTTCATCCATTGAAAAAGCAATTCCTATTGCAGAAGGTGCATATCCAACATTATTTAAAGAACTAGTATTTAAAAGTAGATTATCCATTGTAAAAACATTAGCATTAATACCATAGGATGAGGCAATATCATCTAATGAACCTTCTAATCTTGATAATTTATCATTTACAATATCAAACTTTTTATTATTAATAATTTTTCTTCTAATTGAAAATTCTACATCTTCTAATTCAGATGTGCCTTCCTCCTTAATTTCAGAAACAACTCCAATAACGTATGAATTATCTAATTCAATTACATTAGATATTTCATCTATGTTATCCACTCCATAGGCCCACATAATTAAAGATCTTGAATTTTGTAATGATCCTACAGTTTGATCGTTCTTATTTATTTTACTAGTTGAAACATTTAAGCCAAGATCGGTGGCGGCAGATAAAAAATCATCTATATTATTATTTTCAACTCTGAAAATTTCTGCCTCCCTATATGAAGTATTCCTAGTTATATCACTTGGAATTATATCTTTAGTAATTTTAGAAACTTTAAAAATCTTATTAGTTTTAGTTGAAGTAACATAAATTATATGAAATCCAAAATCAGTTTCAATAATTCTATTAATTAATCCCTCGGATCTTTTAGAAAAAACTGCTCTTTCAAAAGGACCAACCATGGTTCCTTCAGAAAACCACCCTAAATCACCCCCATTACTGGCAGATCCATCTTGACTATACATTCTAGCCATTTCCCCAAAATCACTTCCATTTCTTATTAAATTTAAAACCCTATTAGCTTCATTTCTGACTTCTGATTTAGAATTTAAACTTTGATCGTTCCATTTAAATAAAATATGCTTTGCTCTTGCACTAGATTTATCTTCATTAAGAATTTCAGATAATTTATAAAAAACATATTGATTATTTGAAATTTGAGGATCAATAATATCCCCTAATTTATAACTAGAACCAAAAAGGTTTATTATTTCATCTTCTCTTAATGATATGAAATAATCTAAATCATCTGAATTAATAGAGGCAAAAATAGAATCACTAGAAGACTGATCAATAAGTGACATTAGGTTATTCATTTCATTTTTTATATAAAGAGTATCATCAAGAGATGGATTAACATCAAAAGAAATATATTTTATAGAACGAGATTCTTCCTGTTGGTAATCATCTTTATTATTAAAAAGAAAAGATTTTAATTCATTATCTGATACAGTAACAAGCGAATCACTAATAGAGTAAAAAGGAACATATAAATAAGATATAGAAGCTGACTGATTTGAAGTTATATATTCTCTTTTTGATTCTAATTTATTAACATAATTAGTTTTAGATATAAGACTTTCATATTTATCTCTGAGTCTTAAAGGGATTAAATTTCTTTCAAAGTTTGACCAAAATTGTTGTTGTTCAATACTTTGACTTGACAAATTCTTTAGAAAAAAAACAACTTGCTCAGATTCAAAAACTCCAGTTTCAGGACTTGTAAACGCTTGTCTAACAACAGGGTGAATATTATTTCCTTGTACCATCTCAACAAGTTCAGGGCTGGTTACAGCAATATCTAATTTATCATATTCACTTTGAAATGCAATATCTTGAATGAACTTTTCCCAAACTTGTTCTCTTAAAAGTAAAACATCATTTGGTGAGGGTGAAGTACCATTATTTAAAGAATAGTTGTAAGAAAACTCTTCGAATAAGGATTGAAATGAAGTAAAATCTATATCCTCACCCTTTATAGTTCCAATTTTTGTATCATTTCCTCCAAACAAAGTAGAGCTAGGACCTAAGATATCTCCTAGTACAAAGGATGCTATTGAAAAGCCTACAACAAAGACTAGAAACTTTCCCATCTTATTTCTTAATGTACCTATTATTGACATAACATAAATTTAGGAAGCCAAAATTAATTTTTTTAAATTTAAAAAGTTATAAATTAACTAACAAAATGATTTTTTTATAAAATAAAAGACATTAATATGTATATATTATCATTCCTCTTCAAATTGAATGCTGCCCATTGGTTTAATAATTCTATATGATGAAAAGTCCTGATTTGATTCCATTCCTTCACCTTTATGCAATTCATTATCTGTTTTAATAGTTATAAATTTATCTGTAAAAAATTTTTCTTTTTCAGGGTACCATAATAATTCTTCAGTATTCAATACATCATTAGTTTCAAGATTAGTTAATATTACATTTCCTGTTGCCTTGTAAAAATTATCTTTATAAAACTTAATAACATGATTGGAAACAAATGTAGCTATCAATTTATTTTCCTTGGTTGAATAAATTTCCATAAATAGACCTTTTGGATATTCTTCATCTTCATTTTTATGAACAAAATATTCATTTGAATTTAACTTAAGTCTTAGTTTAGAATTATCACTGTATGAAGTCATGCTATTATACATCTCAATGACAGGTCCGTCGTAGTCTTCAGGAATAGATTCGATATTTTGATCCAGAGAACAACCTAATAGTACTAAATGCAATATTAAAAAATATAAAAATCTACTCATTTATGATTAAAAAAATTAATCGCTTTTTGATAGTAAAGTGATTTCTTCATTGACCCAACAAACATTTAAATCAACTGATTTAGACTTAGAATATCCGCTATTTTTAATTTCATCTGTTGTAGGAAAAAACATCATTGCTTCATTCATTTTTTGATTATTTTGACTTTTCTCATACATCTTGTATGCAGCAATAGCAACTAATTTTTTTGAAAATTGATCCTCTCCAATATCTGAACAACGATTAATTGCTGTCATATATATATTTCCAATTAAAGTATAGGCCTCTAATCTTTCAGGAGATAACTCTATCACTTTAAAAGCATTTTCTAATGATTCTTCAAAACTATTACTAATTATTAACATCTGAGCTTTTTTATAATACAAATCAGATTGTTGATTATTTAGAACTTTTATCTCATCATTAAAAGCCTTAGCAACAACATTATCAGTTTCTAATTGATTTTCAGCTTCATTATTATTCAAACCAGCTAAAAGTCTTTGTGATTCTTCTGACATTAAAGTATTATTTCCTGTAAAAGTACTGGTAATTTCTACTTCATCATTTGTATTTTGAATATTGTTTCCACTATTTACTATCATTGCTTTCAGATCTGTAATATCATTTAATATTTGTGACATTGAACTAGTAAGTTCTCCTATTTGTGACTGTGTATCTTGTTGGAGGTTTTGAACATTTGATGTTTGAACCTCATTATATGACTCTAATTGAGATATTAAAGTTTTTAAAGAACTTAACTCTTCATTAGATTCATTTTCACTTTGAGCTGACTCATATTCAATCAGCTTACCTTTTAACTCATCAATTTCTTTTTGAGTTTCAGCCAATTGTTTATCAGTATTTCTTTC
>CEVE01043097.1_pt1 | contig 10455 bp, 10 predicted proteins | sample 356431 | NCBI WGS metagenome assembly CEVE01 (sample SAMEA2622764, study PRJEB7988) | marine metagenome | isolation source: saline water (ENVO:00002010), including
TTTGGGAGGAGATTGACGCCGTTCATTTTTATGAATTCCCAAATGATTACGAGGATAATATGCTCTTGGAGATACCAGGCCGAGAAAAATATAACTTAGTTCCCAATTATACGAGATGTAACCTACCATCTAACGAAAATCCTTATTGGGATACAAGCCCGAAAATTCCAGACGCTGCGGTAACCGAATGTAAGTTAGAGTTAGCTAAGGATTTGACTGACTACCGAGAGAGTTTTGCAGTATTGAAAGTCGCCGACATGCCGGAAAAGTCGGATAGGGCAGATAGGAGTAGATTTCTTAAGCAAGCCATTATCCAATTTTTAAAAATCATAGTTCCTCGGTTCCCCAGCTCCGAATATTCCTTGACTTACAACGGCCATGGTGGTCCGGGTGGAGCCCTTTTTGAAGGGATTCTTTCTCCTCAGCATTCTTATGATGTACTGAAAACTTGGCGTTATTTGATCGGTAAAAACCTCGCTTTTATTGATATGGGTGGGCCTTGCAATAAAGCGGGATTCTCTGACTTGAGTACGTTTTGTCCATTCACTAATTATTATATTGCGAGTGACCTCCCTAATGGAGGCTATGATTTAGATGATTGGTCAATTGAAAAATTCCTTGCTACTGATGAGGATACACAATGGCATAATATCTTTTCCACCAGTCAAACCCTTCTTGAGGCAATGAGAAAGCGCATTGATCTGAAGCGTCAGCGGTACCTCTATTCGGTAAACGACATGACTTCCAACAAAACTGAGCAGGCAAACTATTTATTTTCTTGCGCCGCGTTCAATCTCTTTAGCCCGCAGTATGCGCAAGCAGTGAAGGAAGCTGCAGGTTCATTCTATGGAACTCTTTCCAATTTAACTCTGGGAGATAATGGTCATTACGATCTGATGGAGTCTGTTGAAGCTACTGGTAACGGCTCTCTTATTGAGGCATTAAATCAGGTTAAGGTGTATCAGGCTGACAACAGAGATTTTTTTGAATGGGAAGAAAAAAGAAACGGTATTAGTACTCCAAATTTTCAAAGCAGTTATGGGAGTGCAGTAAATTTAGATTTTAGTAAGGCTCTTCCGGTTATACCAATCGATAGACCTAGATTGATTACTAGCAACACAAGCAACACAGAGTCTACAGTCGCCATCTCTGGTGGTGTAACCAAAGATGGCGGCCTGACCTACTCAAATTCGATATTTCCAGGAGACACAATATCAATCAGGCCAGTAATTGAACCCGACAAAAAACACTTGGGTAAGCTACTAGAAATAATCGTAATATTAGAGAACAAAGCTAATGAACTATTTCTACTGACTAACAACAGTGTCATTCCATACACCTTGAATGACCCAATTTCGCCTTTTTCACAGGTAATAGGAACCCCTCGACTATTTGTGCCGATACTCGATGAGTATAAATACACGGGGGGTGGTCCCAATGCGTATGATATTTATGTTGGCTATCGATTAGCGGACAAAACCGATGAGATTTTCTACAGCCTTGAACCCATCAAGATATCCCTTAACTGATTGCGAAATGGTTAGAAAGAAACAAAGAGAAAGTTTGGGCCATCGATATTGAAAATACCGACCCGAACGAAAACGGTGATTATTCGATCTGGGTGTATCTCAAAGGTTACAAGTCTACCTTTGTCATAAAGTGGTTGAATTAGTTACTAGGTGTTATCTTATGACTAGAGTTTTCCTTAGCCCAGTATTAACCAAATTTTATTAAATTAATTGGAGTCCCATGATGAAAAAGTACATTGTTTCCGCGATTACATTATTGTTCTGTAACGCCACACAAGCGGCCGTCTATTTGATTGATTTTAAATGCGAACCAGAAGCGTATGAAGTTTTTGCTTCCATGACGCTTGATGAGCTTGATGCCCAGTTTTTATCTGGTTCCACTAAGCTTGCTAGATATCATGACCTCACAACTGGCAGTGGTATAGTTTTGGTAGAGGCTGATGATCCGACTCTTGTAATGGAATTCGCCTATGGGTGGAACGAATTATGTGAGTCTACAGTGGTGCCTGTAGTAGATGATGAAGAAGCAATGGAAATAGTCAGCAAATAATCACGATTGACTCATTGGGGCGATTCGCATCGCCCCATGATGTGTTTTACCAATTCACGCTGGGAGAAGGGGGTGACAATTACCATAACTCTGTCTTAAGTAAGGACAAGTAGTTTCTTGACAATCATATTCAATCCAAATTAACCACTCTTTTTTATTGATGTCGATTAGTCTCTCTCGAAATAGCCGATACGGTCACCGCTGTATGTGCCAACCCAGATATTATTGTCTACCTGCAGTGCAGAACTCGCGCCTTGCAGACTAGCATCGCTGCCCATGCCACCGATACGACTTGTTTCTAGGGAGTCAGCGTTGATTTCAATTACCGACCAACCATCACCCGAGGTATTTCCGCCAGCGGTAAGGAGCATGCCGGGTTCTCCCCAGCGAACATTATCGGGCGTAATGTCAAGTGAAATGGAATCTCTTTTAATAGGATTTTGCGATAAATCGAATCGCACGAGCTCGCTAGCTGCAAATGCCGCGACATAGATATAGCGCTCATCGTCAGAAACTACGACTCCATTGGGGCCATCCATTTCAGAGTCGGGTATTACGGATGGTTGTTCACCTGGTCTCCAAGTCACCAAGCTACCTTTAGCTTCTCCTGAAAATGTTGACTCAACACCCCCGGCCCAAGTCATAAACTGAGTAGTAACAAAACCGCCATCACTAAGAATAGCTAAACTATTGTGCATAATCGCTTCATCTAACGGAACACATCCACTCCAAACTAATTTGGCGCTGGCATCTCGTAGGTCAAGAGTAAAAATTTCAATGGCCTCTCGTGCTCCATGGCTAGTGATATACAGATCAAAATATGAATTCTCTATTTCTTTCAAGGCCAGGCCATGAGCTGAATAATCATCTGTGTTTAACGGGCCAGGGCAATCCGGATAAGAATCGCTGTTAAAATCTAGCGAAAAGTTTGGTGCGCCCACTAAGTCCACCCAACTCTCATCCTCTGGATTTACAAGATACAAGTGCCCATTAGTTTGCGATCCATCAAGAGTACCATTCATACCTGATGTGAGAATCATACCGGTATCGCCAACATTGAGCAGGTCTTCTGCATTTAGCGGTCCACAAATATAGTTGATGTTGGGATCGGAATTGCAAGTTTGACCATTAGCATCCACTTCCGAAATAGATTGATTCTCTTGACTGCAAGAGCTCGCTACAGTCGCCAGAAAAATAGTTAATAAGATTTTGTATGATTCGTGACTCATATCATTTCCTCTGTAAACTATGACTAAAGATAATCCTACCCATCATAAAAAAACAAACTATTTCTTAGTAAGTGGAGAGGGTACCACTGAAAAGGTAGATTCCTTCGTCTGCATTTATAAAAGCTAATATAGCTATCAACTAACAGGGAAGCAACCGAGGTGACCTGGGAGTTTTTTATTCTTGAGCTTCTTGTTAAACTAAAAGATGTTTTAGGCTGCTGTGTTATGTCTGATCTCCCAATACCTCATATCAAATTTTCAGATGGAGGCTCTGTCATCCATTTTTCTCATGCTAATGGCTATCCTCCTCTATGCTATAAGGCTCTATTGTCACCTTTTGAGATCGATCACACAGTTATTGCTAGCTTGCATCGTCCGCTCTGGGATCATAGTGGAGAACCCGACTCATTGCGCTCTTGGGAGCAGTTAGGGGATGATGTTCAGGGGCTATTACCTGAAATGGGAAATTCGGTTATTAGTCTAGGTCATTCAATGGGTAGCGCTGCTGTATTGATGGCGGCAGTAAAAAAGGCGGATTACTTTCACAAGATAATATTAATAGAGCCGGTTCTTGTTCCTCGATTTGCAACATTAATTCTCCAAGCTCTCCCAAGTTTAGCGAGGCGCGCATGGCCGTTAGCTAGACAAACAATTAGTCGGGTTGATAATTGGGTCAATAGAGATGCTGTTTTTGCTCATTTTAGACCAAAACGTGTGTTTAGAAGAATTAGTGACGAAGTCCTCTGGGATTATGTTAATTCGGGGACAGTAATCGATGAGCTTGGTAATTATAAATTAGCTTACACTAAAGAGTGGGAACTACAGTGTTATTTAAAAGTTTATAATTGCTGGGAGCTCTTTAAATCGCTAAAAGTACCATCTTTGATAGTTAGAGGTGCTGAGAGTAATACTCTTTCAAGAAAGGCGTGGACAAGACTAAAAAAGATTTCGCCTCAGAGTGAATTCATTGAGATTCCGAATTCAGGCCATCTTGTTCCGTTCGAGCAACCAGAGATTCTGGCGTCTAAAATTATTGATTGGATCGACAGTTGATTGAGTTGTATCCCTGATTGATTGTGAGGAGCTTCAACCCAATAGATGAAGCAGAGTTTATTATACTCTGTGCTTTTTATGCCTATGAATTTCTGACAGAAGATATCATGCCGTATTTGTATTACTTAATATTCCATCTAGGTAACTGAGTATTTCTCTCTCTTGGGCTTGATCTTTCTCAATGGCGCGAAAGTAACGAGCTTTTTCACTTTTTTGCTTTGTTAAATAATCTCGCAGCGCCCTGGTTTGACGAGGCTCAAATTTGACATGTTCAATACCGCACATCTCCTCCAAGGAGATGTTCAATGTCGATGAGACTTTAATGGCATCTTCCAAGCTTATTGTTCCTTTTTGGAGCGGGTTTTGGAATCTCTGAATTTTTCCCATGGACATATCTACAATTTCAGCAAATTTTTCGATTGTGTATTTTCTATCTTTGAGTGCTTTTCTCAGGTTTTTCCGAAAAACACTTGTCTTATTGATTGTGCCTGTTGGGAAATTCTTGACTTTAAATCTCATATTCTTTGTACATTCTTGCATGCTTGACTAGCTCCGTTTTATATTCGTTGACATTCTCGCAGCGATTTTCAAAGCTTAAAAATAACGACTTCCCCTGTGTTAAAACGTAGTAACCGTCGATTGCTAATTTTTCCATCTTAGCTTTCGAGTCTTTGATATCGTGTTGAGCATGCAAAGTAGAAACGATTGATTTAGAATGATCCTCGTTCATATGCTGTATAATTCTTGCTGAAGCTGCTTCTAACCAATCGGGTGTTATTTTTTTCGTCATAAGTTTATTTACGCTCTCTCAATTGAGGGTCAAAAATGCTTCCGCGGTTTCACTATCTATATCGAAGGATTCTGCAATCGTGTCATAGGTTAAAATGTCTTTCGGATCGCCGGAGTGAGTCAGTCTTCCATTCTTGAGAATAAAAACCGTATCTCCGTATCTTTTCGCTGCAGCCAAGTCATGAATTACCAGAATAACCCCAATTCCAGAGTCAGCAGTTCGGCGTAAGATCTCCATCACAGCATGAGATTGTTTCAGGTCCAATGACGCTGTTGGCTCATCAAGTAGTAAGTATTTTTGATTTCTTTCGTCAGGGTTAGAAACAAAAACTTGTGCGAGTGCTTTTGCTAAAAATACTCGCTGTTTTTCGCCTCCAGAAAGAGTTAAGAGGTCTCGGTCAGCTAAATGGAGTGCATCTACGGCACACAGAGCCTCACAGACATATTCGTTCTTCTGTAGTTCTGAGTCATCAAAAGGGGCACGACCTAGTTGCACTAACTCCCATACTTTAAGTTCAAAGGCTGGGGATGTATGTTGAGGTAGTACCGATCTTAATCGAGCCAGTTCTATAGCTTTATATCCATTGATGTTCTTTTTATTAATCGAGATAGAACCTTCTGTGGGGAGCAAGTCACCAGACATTAATTTAAGGGCCGTTGACTTCCCTGCACCATTTGGCCCTACAATAGTTACTAATTTGCCGGGCTCACTAGTAATAGTAATGTTAATAAGCAGTTCTTTTTGGCTTATTGTATAGTTAGCATTTTGTAAAAGAAGACTCATGACGACCAACCCCTTTGTCTAATAAGTAGCCAAATAAAAAAGGGTGCTCCAATGAGACTAGTGATTATTCCTAGGGGTAATTCAGCCGGTGCGGCTGCCGTCCTTGCGAGGACATCAGCAGTTAGTACCAGAGTTATGCCCAAAAGTGCAGAGCCAGGCAGCACAAGACGGTGATCAGTTCCCACCATCAGTCTTATTAGGTGTGGTGAAACTAAACCTATGAATCCTATAATACCAGAAACTGAAACTGCGGCGGCTGTAGCCATAGCGGGTAGAACGACCATTCTTCTTTTAAGTCTGACTGTATCGCAGCCTAAGTGTTTTGCGTCAGCTTCGCCAAGGGCGAAAAGATTAAGATTTTTTGCATCACGTAAAATTAATAGACCTGCACTAAAAATAATAACAAGTGACGGCCATATTTTTCCCCAAATTGCACCCCCCAAGCTTCCTAAAGTCCAAAAATTTATTGATCTTAATTGAGTATCGTCACTCACAAAAATAAGAAACCCTAGTGCAGCAGCAGCTAGAGCATTAATTGCTATTCCTGCTAGTAACATCGCGGCTACAGATACATGGCCTTTACGAGAGCCTATCTGATAGACAAGGAGCATTGCTAAAAGTGAACCAAAAAATGCAAAAATAGCGATCATGAATACTCTAAGGTATTCTGGGATGAAGCTAAGACTTGCGCCGAATATAATCCAAATCGATGCGCCTAAGGCTCCGCCCGATGAGACCCCGATTAGTCCAGGATCAACGAGAGGGTTTCTAAACAAACCTTGGAGTGCGGCACCCGAAATGCCTAAAGCTGCGCCTACGAAAACACCCAATATCACTCTAGGTATTCTTATCACACTTACGATAGCCGAAGGTCCAGACATCGTTGACGGGTCGGCACCTAAACTTCGCATGATGCCTTGTCCAATATCTTCCAGCGAAATCTCTACCGGACCGGTCACAACGGATATGGATAGTACAACTATGCTAATTACGGTTAGTATCGAAAGTGCCACTAAACGCTTGTATTTTGATTGAGAACTCAGTCTTTCTATTGAGTAAGTTTGGGAGATATTTTGCATTATGGTGCGATAGAGTCAGTCGCCCCAAGACCTGGATGAAAACGATCGGCCACGTATGCAACTGCCTCGGGAAGTCGGGGACCAAACCCCAAAAGAAAAAGTCCGTCGATCGCGATTATATTCTTTGTCAGTGCTGCGGGGGTCATGCCTAATGCAGGGTGCTTTTGAATTGCATCTATGCCCCCTAACGAAGCCAGTGAGTGTTCCATCATCATTATTACATCCGGTTCAGCTGCTGCGAGTGCTTCAAATGAATAGGCGCGATAACCGCTTTGATCGTTAAAAATGTTTTTGCCCTTTGCTAGTTTAATTATGGAGTCAGCTGCAGTATCCGAGCCCGCTGCCATGGGCGAGCCGTCGGTAGCACTCATTAGAAACAGAACGTTTGGTTGCTCTGAAACTTCAGATAACTTTTTGCTTACCACATTCATTTTCTCGACTATTGATTCTGATAGTTCTTTTGCTTCGAATTCCGCTCCAAGCGTTTTTCCGATTGTTTCAATACGATTTAGTAAGGATGGCATATCAAATCCGTCTTGAGTCATGACAAAGGGAATACCAGTTCTTCTGATTTGCTCTACGACCTCAGGTGGTCCAGATTCAGAGGAAGCGATTATTAAATCAGGAGAGAGCGACAAAAGGCCCTCTGCTCCGAGCTGTCTGACGTATCCTATATCAGGAAGAGATGTGACGGATTGCGGATAGAAGCTGGTCGTGTCTCGGCCTATAAGTTGATCGATTTTTCCGAGTGCATATATTATCTCGGTTATGTCCCCCCCAATACTAATTACGCCTCGGGGTCTCACTTCAGCTTCGTTACACCCCCAAAGGAAGCATATTAATGTAATCAAGAATAATGATTTTAGAAAAATTTTATGATTTCTTTTTTCTGACGTTTTCAATGGGGTGACTTCCTACAAACTTGGGATACTGGCAACTATTTGCTGCCAGCCAGGCAGCTCCTTCTTACCTGGTTTTCTCTCTCCAAAGAACTGGCAAAAGCAAAAGCCTGATTGATCATATATCTCTAGTGAGGTGACTGTTCCATCAGATGTTGGTTTTTCGACTGCCCAAATACTCTCCACTGAGGTTTGATTTAGATGCAGATTGAAACCTGGATCCAAAATATTTAACCAGGGACCCATTATTACTATTTTGTTAATCTTTCCTGTATGAATTTGAATACAACCTGGGTTACCGACAAAACACATGATAGATGTTCCATCTGCTACTGCACGATCGAGTGCACCATGAAGACAATTGTTGTCTAGTTGTCGGGTAAACCTGCCTTCGGCAAGGCGCATTGATTGACGACGCCCAACGCCGAATTCGTTTAGCATCCCAAAAAAGTGGTGTGTGTCTTTTAAATTCGTCCAGTGGGATATGAAATTTTCAATGTCTACATTACCATCAGAAATGTCTTTTTTCCCGGACGGCAATTTATGAATTGAAATTTCTTCGGTCTGATTTGCCGATCGAAATTTACTAACTATGGCTTTATACGCCCTGAGATTATCTCCTTTAGGTATATAAATTTTATGAACCGCTTCGCCGTTGATATCAAAAAATTGAAAGCTGTGTCTTCTTCCGGATGCAACGGTTTCCGACACAGCGAATCCGAAATGCCAGTGGCTCATAAAAAGTCGAAGATCTATATCGTGATTTAGGACAAGACCATGCCCTGGCCCAATGCTAATGTTGTCATATTCTCCATGTTTCTCATGAACGCAGCTGTCGTTTCGCGTCAGTGCCATAACTCTACCCAAGCTAGGCGTACAACGAATTAGTTCAGCCCAATCGCCTTCAAGCTTTATGATCTCTTTTCCGATACGACTGGTGAGTAACTCAGCTTCGGAAATATTCAATTCCCTTGCTATGTCCCGAGCTCTCATACTCGACCGGGTACTTTTTAATCGCTCGTAGTTCTCACGAATATTAGTAAGAGTTTCATCGCTTGCTTTCTGTAGTCCCATTTCTGATTTGTTTATAGACCGTTTAAGAAGTTATCCAATCTGTCTTGAGCCATCATGAAAGAGGATTTAGCTTCTTCCGCGCTTCCCTTAATCGCGTCGAGGTTTGCACTCGCATCACCGACGGTTATCACACCCACCATTGCCATCATTAGGTGAGGAGTGCATTGGTAGACGTAAGTTCCTTCTTCCGTAAATGTTATAGTCATGGACTGGCTCATACCGCTATCCCAAGACTCCGCTCCCTCAGGGATCATTCCCGCCATTGATGCCGAGTTATGTCCTGGATTTGTTGGCGTAAAGGTGACGGAATCGCCTACCTGTATTTGTAATACGCTTGGTTCGAAAACCATCACTCCATCGGTTCCCTGATTAAGCATCTGAACTTCGAATTCTTCAGCAAAGCTGCCGGTCGATGCAAGAAGTAGGGCGGTGCACCCCGCGGTCAGTAGTTTGTCTTTCACTTTGTGCCTCCAAAAGCATTATTTGTTGCGAATGATAATCATTAATATATAAAAATTCAACTATCGAGAAGTCGTATGTCTTATAAATAGGGGCTTCTATTGGTTAATGAGAACTGTTATCATTCGCATTAACTCAAATTTTCTTACCTAATACATACGATAATTCTGTAAATATGAGATCAATTTTTCGCATAAAAGCCTGGGTGATACTTTTGGTTATCGCTTTTGTTGGAGTATCTAGATCAAATAATCGTAATTCCAATTCGGTCTCAGTCACTGAACATCAGACAGAGGCACAAGTCTCCACTTACGACGAAACAGAGGACCATGTTGAGCGAAGTCGCTATCGGGTATTTGACACGAATGGAAATCGCACGAATATTGATGAACTTATCTCTGTAGTAAAAAGCGTTGATGTTACTTTCATTGGTGAGATTCATACAGATGCTACGGCACACCACTTAGAGGCTCTCCTATTAGAGAAGACTTGGGATAAGTGGCAGACGTTGTCCCTTGAGATGTTCGAGACTGATGTTCAATATGTTTTAGATGAATACATGACAGGGCACATAAATGAAGAGCACTTCTTAAAAAGCGCCCGGAGTTGGGAAAATTATGGTTCTGATTATCGAAAACTGATTGAGTTTAGTAAGGAAAAGGGTACCTCTGTAATTGCCGCTAATGCACCTCGCAGATACGTTAATATGGTTCGCCGTATGGGAAAAAATTCACTTTTAAACCTCCCCGAGGAAGGTAAAAGATTTTTACCACCGCTTCCAGTTCCAGAGGCTAGTAGTGAGTACGAAAAGAAATTCAAGGCAATTATGACGGCGCATCACTCTATGATTAACATGGTTACTGATGATCCGGAAGGAGAAATTTCACAAAAAAACTCCAATTCGAATTCTGTTGATTCAAAGATTGAAGAAAGCAATATCATCGATTTAGGAGCTTTTGAACGAATGTTAGCGGCGCAAAATCTCTGGGACGCTAGTATGGCTTGGTCGA
>CEVE01135900.1_pt1 | contig 10397 bp, 8 predicted proteins | sample 356431 | NCBI WGS metagenome assembly CEVE01 (sample SAMEA2622764, study PRJEB7988) | marine metagenome | isolation source: saline water (ENVO:00002010), including
CTGTTGACCCAAGTAAAAAAACAGTTGTGGGTCTAAACTTAACTGCAAATCATATTAAAAGCGTAACTGAGGGAATCGTATATGCAATTGCTTCTCCTAACCATATTGGAAAAAGCACATCTGTATGGGACGTAATAATAGAAGATGAAGCAAGAAATTTAATTTCAAAAATTGTATTTACTGCGATGCACAAGGATATAAATTTATGAAGTCTTTGAGAATTTTTTTAATTATTTTCTTTTCAAATATATTGATTGGAGAATATCCAAAAAGAATTTTATTTGTTGGTAATAGCTATCTCTATTACAACGATAGCATACATAATCATGTAGAAAGAATGCTAATTGAGTATTATGAAGATCAAAACATTATCACTAAATCAGCGACAATTGGAGGTTCTAGATTGCATAATCATAATATTGACCATTTGCTTGATTACAAGAATTTACAACTAGATCGACAGATAGATTTGTTAATAATGCAGGGTGGCAGTAAAGAGGTTACTACTTCGGAATTAAGATCTAAATTTTCAAAGACTGCTGTAAATTTCAGCAGAAAAGCTCAAAGAATGGGCATAGAAACATCTCTATATATGACACATGCATATTTAGAAAATGACCCGAGATATGAGCCTAACCTGATTAATAAAATTGAGTTAGCCTATTATGATGCAGGAGAAAAAAGCAACTCTTCAGTAATACCAGTGGGGTTGGCCTATGAAATGGCTTACGATGAAAGGCCTAACATAAAACTTCATCATCCCGATGGAACTCATCCAGGCTTACTTGGAACTTACTTGGGATCTTGTGTCGTGTTTGCAAGTATTACTGGCAACTCTCCAGAAGGTATAAAGTATAATTACTTAGACCAGATTCCTAAAGAAGATCTATATTTTTTGCAAAAAATTGCTTGGAAAGCTTACCTAAAGCATAAAAAACAATACAATAAACAAAAATGACTGAGCTAATACTATCCTTAAAAAAACAGGTTAATAACCAAATTCGAGAAATAGGTAGTCTGGGCTTAGCTATTGTTTATACAATAGGACACGTCATTATTGCCTGGGTTTGTGCAACATTAATTTTTAATGCATCTTTTTCTTTGGCTGCTTTAGATGCAATTATCGAGCCAATAATTAATGGTTTTTGGTTTTATATACTTCATAGAATTGCAAAAAATGCGTTAAATACCTTAACTTTAACCTCTATTTATACTTTGGGACATTTTTGCATTGCAACGTTATGGGCATCTTTCATCTTTAATGTTTCTTTGAGTGAAGCTGCTTTAGATGCAATCATTGAGCCAATGCTTAACGGTTTTTGGTTCTTCTTTCTTCACTCAATGTGGAAAAAGCATAATACTTAAACTTTTTTCTTCCAAATATATATCCACTGAACCAATATTGTAATCCCACAAATTAAAGTAAAAATAAGGTAAAAGCGAATATTTATAGGATCATCAACGGAGAGCCCCATAGGATTATCCAAGGGTAATCTCTTATTAATTTCTGCGATTCCTGGTATCAAGTGGAATAATACGCTTCCCGTATATGACACCGCCTGAAGATATTTTGAAATTCCTAAAATATTATATTTTTCTGCCATAGAGCCTAGAAAAATCGCTATTAAAGTAAAAACTGCTAGCAGGTGAGCAAGGTTAAAACCCCCATTCTTATAAAGCATTAATGCTGTTGCAGCTGTTATGAAAGTAGCGACTACATAAAATTTACCTAATGGTTTTTTCAAAGTAATGAAGCCTTGTGTCGCAATTATAAATATTGCGACTAAAATAGCTAAAGTGCCTAAAACCGTATGTATCCAACCAATAAATGAAATTTCCATATTTGCTTTTTTAAATGGTGGAGCCAAGGGGGATCGAACCCCTGACCTCAACACTGCCAGCGTTGCGCTCTCCCAGCTGAGCTATGGCCCCAAAAACCCTTTATTTTAAATTAATTCAATGTGTTTTAAAACTTGAAAAATTAAATGTTTTTTAGTTAAATAAACTATTAATGAGGGGGGTCTCAATATGACCAAGATTAAATATTTAATTTTATTAATGTGTGCTGTCGTTTTTTCTGTAAATGCACAGGAAGCTGACGATGGTAATGATGTAGAAGAAGTAGTTGTTACTGGTACGCAAATAAAGGGTGCCAGAATTAATGAAGCTTTGCCGGTAACGGTTATAACTAAGGATGATATCGATGATAGAGGTGTCAACTCCGGTGATGAGCTCTTAGCAACTATAACAGAACAGGGCGTTAACCAATTTAATGATGTCGGTTCAAACGGCGGAGGTGTTAATGCTTCAAGAGGAGATGTGGGTGCTTTTGATATCAGATCTTTAGGTACAGGTAATACACTTGTTCTATTGAATGGTAGAAGAATGATTTCTACACCTTCTTATCAAACAGAAGAAGTAGGTGGAAGTTTTGTTCCAGTTGCTACAGTTAATTCAAACAATATTCCAGTTTCTCTTGTAGATAGAGTTGAAATCTTAAGGGATGGTGCAGGAGCTGTTTATGGTTCCGATGCTGTTGCTGGTGTTGTAAACAATGTTCTTGAAACAGATTTTGTTGGTTTCGAGATGAGAGGAAGATTCCAGAACTGGCAACACTTCAACCGTGATGACCATAAATTAACAATGAAATGGGGTCAAGATTTTAATGGTGGAGCAACAAATATTTCAATGTTCTTTAGTTTTTATGATAGAGATAGAGTTGCTGCTGCTGAAGATGAAATCATGGGTAGATGTGATTACGATGACTTAGTTCCAGATCAGTTTGATAGCGCATTCTACAGATGTTCATCTAACTCTGCATGGGCACAGTTTGATATGAGTGGAACTGCTGCTTATACAGATGGTTCAGGTGAATTCCTAATTTATCCAGCTGGAGATCCTGCTTGTATTTTAAATTTAGGTAATGGGGTTTGTGCTGCAAGTGATTCTGCAGGTAATCTTATTCACAACTGGAACGGACAAAGAGATGTCCTTGGTGACGTACAAAGACACAATGTTTTTCTTTTTGTTAACCATGATTTAGGTAATGGAAGTGAAGCATTTGCAGAATTTGGTCAGTACAGAAGTGAATACAATGGTAACAGACACTCCTCTGCTCCATTCTCTTCCGTAAAGCATGTTGTGCCTGCAACGAACCCGCACAACTTTACAGGTAAAGCACTTTTAATTGACAACTATAGATTTGTTGACGCTGGTCCAAGAATCGTTGATAACGACAAGGAGACTAACAGAATGTTAATGGGTCTTAGAGGTGTTACTGAAACAGGATGGGACTGGGAATCAGCAGTTTCATATTCAACAGCAGAAGCAGAAGATGTTACTCATAATAGAGTCTCAAATACTCTTATAGACCAACTATTGCAAGCCACCGGACCAAATGCATATAACCCCTTCAATGGTGGTGGTGTTTATGTTAGTCCAAGAGTATCTCACAATCCTGTTGACTTAACTCCAGGTGGTATAGAGCCAGCTGTTGTTGATGTATTTAGAAACAATGAGAGAACTATGACAACTTTCGATATTAGATTCTCAAATGCTAACTTCTTTGAAACTAAAGCAGGTTGGATAGGTGTGGCTATTGGTTATGAGTATAGAAATGATTCCTTCAAGGACGACAGAGACCCAAGACTTGATGGAACAATAGTCTTTACTGAAAGAAAAACTAGCGGTAGCCTTTCTACAAGTGCTGGTGATACATACCCTTACGTATCAGACGTTGTAAATAGTAGTCCAACACCTGATAACGATGGTAATAGAACAGTTAATTCTTATTACTTGGAATTTGATGTTCCATTAGTAAGCCCTGAGCAAAAAGTCCCTTTTGTTCAACAACTTGATTTACAGCTTGCTTACAGAGCTGAAGCATACTCAGACTTTGAAGGTACAGAAGTTCCAAGATTGGCGTTTGGTTGGAGAGTTGCTGATTGGTTAAAATTCAGAGGTTCAACGCAAGATACTTTTAGGGCTCCGAACTTAATTACTATTAACGAGAGTCTGGTTGTTAGAAATAATACTAGAAATGATGCTGCTACTAAGTATGCGATTGCTCTTGGTGCTGATACTGATGACTCTGATGGTAGATATGCTGTACAGAGAGCTGCCACAGGTAGTAGAGATCTTAAAGCTGAAGAATCAGAAAATACTACAATGGGTATGGTTTTAGAATTCAATAACCTAACATTGACTTATGATATGTGGTCTATTGAATCAACTAATACAATTGGATTATTTGGTGAAGAAAATCATATGTTATATGACCTTCTGTTAAGATTGCAGCAAAATGATCTTTCAAATTGTGCTGCTGTTGTTGGTAACCCAGCTGTAGTTAGACAAGCACCGGATAACCCTCAAACTTTCTTAGATGCTGGTATTTGTCCATTTGGTTTAGCAGAGAGAGTTGAAGATAAGTATGCCAACCTAGCTGCTAGAACAGTAGAGGGATGGGATGCAGGTGTTTATTTTGATTTTGAATCAACATGGCCAGTAAATGGTACTTGGTCATTTAAGCATCAAATCTCAATGCTTACAGATAAAACACAAGGATATGGTCCTGAACTGCAAACAATAGATGATGCTATGGATGCTGGTGACCTACCATTAACAGCAATTGATGGTTACGGTAACCTTCTTGCAGTGAACGGTGCTCCTAAGAGAAAAACTTATACTTCTCTTAGATTTAGACGTGGTGATTGGGCTTTTGGATGGAATCAAAATTCTAGAAGTACTGTCTACGAAGATAGAACTCTTTCATCTGCCGGCGCAATGTGGGGCGTAGCACCATTTAAAACAATGAATATGTATGCAGATTACTACACAGATTTTGCTGAGAGTGATCTAAGAATTAGATTAGGCGTAAATAACCTAGAAGATGATAGAGCTCCATTAGCTTCGTCTAGAATGGGTTACTTCGAAGATTTAGATAACAATCTAAGAAGAAACTTCTACGTCGATTTAAGATTTACATACTAAATCTGGTTTTTTGTTTGAGGCGCGATTAATTTCGCGCCTCCTTTTTTTATGAGCAATATTTCTAGTCCAAAATTTATAGGTTTTGTTTCTGGATTAATTCTTTTCTTTTTTACTTTGCTTACCTCCCCTCCTGGAGGTTTATCAAGTGAAGCGTGGCATGTTGCAGGTGTAGTCCTTTTGATGGCTTGCTGGTGGGCAACTGAGGCAATACCACTTCCAGCTACTGCTTTAATTCCTTTGGCACTATTTCCATTGCTTGGTATCTATGATTACCCAGCTAAAAAAGCATTTACAGAAGTTGCGGCTCCATATGCTCATCCCAATGTATTTTTATTTTTGGGTGGTTTTATTTTGGCTTTAGCTATCGAAAAGGTAAACCTACATAAAAGAATTGCTTTGAAGATGCTTTTATCTATTGGTACAGATGCAAAATACTTAATAGGCGGTTTTATGTTTGTGAGTGCTTTGATTAGTATGTGGATTATGAATACTTCAACAACTCTAATGTTATTGCCAATAGGTTTAGCTATTGCAGGTGTAGTACAGAAAACAACTTCTTTGGATAAAGATTTTTCTAATTTTCAAACTGCTCTGTTATTAGGAATTGCTTATGCTGCAACAATTGGAGGAATGGCAACTCCTATTGGCACAGGACCAAATATTGTGGTCATAAGCCTTATACAAGAACAAGGACTAGAAGTGTCTTTTAATAATTGGATGCTTTTAGCGGCGCCAATATCAGCGATTATGCTGCTAGTAGGTTGGTGGTTACTGACTCATATAATTTTTCCAGTACATATTAGCGGCACTGAAGAAACAAAAAAATCTCTACAAAAAATGTATGAAGATTTAGGCAAAATAAGTGTAGATGAAAGAAGGGTTTTGGTTATATTCTGTTTCACAGCTCTTGCTTGGATGACTAGAGATCTACTAGATAATCTATCTTTCTTAAGCGGACTAACTGATTATGGTATAGCTATTATTGCTGCTCTAGCTGTTTTTATAACTCGATCTAGTAAGGGTTCAGGGTTAATAGAGTGGAGCGCAACAACAAAATTACCATGGGGCATATTAATTCTATTTGGTGGTGGCTTATCAATGGCTAATGCCATAATGGGCTCAGGTTTAGGAGCATGGATAGGAGATTCTATCCCTGCTTTAAATGCAGCGTTATTAATTTTATTGATTGTTGTTTTAATTGTCTTTCTTACTGAGCTTACAAGCAATCAAGCTACAACAGCCACCTTTGTACCAATAATGATCCTTCTAGCAGTCTCAGAACAAAACTTAATGCCAGATGGTTCAAAAGACTTAAGTCTTATTGCACAACTTGCAATTCCAGTAGCTTTGGCTTCAAGCTGTGCTTTTATGTTGCCAGTTGCCACTCCTCCTAATGCGATAGTTTATGGTTCGGAGAAATTTAGCATTGGTCAAATGATGAGGGCTGGTCTTTATTTCAATATTGCAGGAATCATAATTGTTACGGTATTCTGTATTTATATGCTTCCATTAATATTCTGATGTCACGTTTATCTTTAATTCTGCTTTTATCCTTATTTATTAAACCGCAAGAGTATCTTGAATACTCTCACCCTTTTCACCCAACAGTATCTGATAAAGGTATGGTTGTAACTCAGAACTATATTGCGTCTGATATAGGCGCAGAGATACTATCAAAAGGCGGAAATGCTATAGATGCAGCTGTTGCTGTAGGTTTTGCATTAACAGCAACACTACCGAGAGCTGGAAATATAGGTGGTGGTGGTTTTATGCTCATTTATGATGCAAAAAATAAAACTATTATTAGTTTAGATTTCAGGTCTATGTCTCCTGAACTTGCTACACCTGATGTATACAGAAAAAATGGTGAGCATCAAAGTTCGTTATCTAGATCAGGCTACAAAGCAATTGCTGTTCCTGGAACCGTTGATGGTCTTTTTACAGCCCATGAGCTATATGGCTCTATGGATATGAAAGAACTAATTCAACCTACTATTGATCTATGTATTGAAGGTATTCCGCTTACAAGTGATCTTTATGGCGCCATACAAAATACAAAAACTCTAATAAGAGATAAAGAATCAACAAAAGTCTATTTAGATAAGAATCTGAAAGTTGGAGGAAAGATTAAGTTACTGGATCTTGCTGAGACTTTAATAAAAATACGAGATGAAGGTAAAGCTGGCTTTTACGATGGTGAAATTGCAGAGAAAATTGAAAAAGCCATGATAGAAAATGGCGGCTTAATAAGAAAGAGTGACTTAAAAAGATATAAAACAAATATTACTCAGCCAATTTCAATTGAATATAGAAATAAATCTATTTTTGCTCAAGGTCCTCCTAGTGGTGGTGGTGTTGTCATTCTAACTGCCTTACAGATATTGAAAAACTTTGATTACACAAATCTTAAACCAAATAGCGCGCAATACTTACACATTCTTGCTGAGTCATTAAAGCATGGTCATCAAAATAGATCTAAATTTATTGGTGATCCAAAATTTTATACTGCGCCTTTAGAAGATATGTTGTCAGATGCTAATGGGAATCGCAGGGCAAAAGAAATTGACTTTAAAAAAATAACTTCTTCAGATCGAATAAATAGAGTTACAAGATCAATTGAATCCAAATATAAAGAATCCGAGGATACCACTCATTATTCAATAGTAGATGATAGTGGAAATGCTGTCTCAGTTACTTATACATTGGGTTACTCATTTGGTTCTGGAGTAACAATTCCAGGAACAGGCATTCTTACAAACAGCCAAATGAATAATTTTGCCAGTAAATATGGTTTAGAGAAATCAATTAGCAGAAGTACATCAGAAGCTAATAAGCTTGAACCTTTTAAACGGCCTATGAGTACAATGAGTCCTGTAATGGTTTTTGATGAGAATGGAAGCTTAGAGCTTATTACAGGCTCTCCTGGAGGCTCTAAAATACCAGCAATTAATCTACAAGTCTTAATAAATGTAATTGATTTTGATCTTGATATAGGTCTAGCAACAATGATGCCTAGGATTCATCAAGATTGGCCTTACTACAGTCTTCAGGTTGAAAAAACACTAAATAATGACACTAAAAGAATGCTCGAGACATATGGACATAAACCAAAAGAATCAAAAACCATGGGAAGCACTCAAAGCATCCACATTAAGGATGGAGTAAATTTTGGGTTTGCTGATTTACGAAGACCTGACGCTAAAGTCAGTGTTCAGAAATAACCCTTAAGGCTTTATCTAATCTCTCAATTGTTTTATTTTTTTCAATTAGATATATAGTTGAGCTAAGAGGGGGAGATTTTGCTCTACCCACTAGAGCCACTCTAAGAGGTAGGCCTATTTTAGGCATAGGTAGACTTAAATCTTTCATAGCGGAATTAATAATTTCTTCAAATATTGCTTCATCCCAATCACTTATTGAATGAATTGATTCTTTAAAATAATTTAAGACGCTCTCGCTTTCTAATAGATGTTTGTTAAAGTCAGCTTTGTCGTATTCATCAAAGTCAATTACAAATGGTTTTATAAAATTTGATATCTCTGAAAAATTATTGCCACTTCCTACACAAAGCCGCACTAATCTTTCAGGATCATGATGGTCAGATAGTGAAAATCCATTTTTTTCATTAAAAATTTTAAGTAAGTCCATTAATTCATCATCAGTTTTCATGGCCATATGATTCTGGTTAATAAAATTAAGTCTTTCTTTATCGAATACAGCCCCTGATCTTTGGATGTCATCAACATCAAATATTTTAATTAGATCATCAGTTGTAAATATATCTTTTTCTATATTTGACCAACCTAATTTTGCTAGCATATTTAAAACAGCTTCAGGCAAATATCCTTCATCTTTATAAGACATCAAATCTGTGGCTGCATGTCTTTTTGACAATCTCTTTTTATCTTCTCCAAGCACTAGTGGTAAATGAGCATATTCAAAACCATCATAGCCAAGCGCACTAATAATTTGAATTTGTTTAGGGGTATTAGGTAAATGGTCTTCCCCTCTAATAATGTGTGTCACTTGCTGATAATTGTCATCGATTACATTACAAAAATGATAAGTTGGCGAATTATCACTTCTTAAAATTACTAAATCGTCTAATTCTTTATTAAGAAACTCAATGTCCCCATAGACTAAATCTTTAACTAATGTTGAGCCTTCTTTATTGACCTTAAGTCTTATTGCCCCGTCATCTTTATACGCCTTGCCCTCTTCCACTAATCTGAAGGCTTCTTCTTTATAAACATCAAACCTATCGCTTTGTTTGATTGGTTCATGATCTGGTTTAAGCCCAACCCAATCTAAACCATCCATGATTGCAGTTATATACTGCTCCTGAGATCTTTCTTTATCAGTGTCTTCTATACGAACTAAAAAAGTTCCATTATTTTTCCGTGAAAAAACGAAATTAAAAAGTGCTGTTCTAACACCACCAATATGAAGATAGCCAGTTGGGCTTGGTGCAAATCTTGTAACAATTTTTTTTGTCATCTATTAGCCTCTTTTTCATTTCTTTGTACCATCATCTCTATAAATTTATTATGTTCTATTTCATCTGTGTTACTGCTAGAAAATTTAATGAACTCTAAATTATTTGCTTGAGATTCATCCTCTTTTGTATTTTGGTTGGAAGCATTCTCAGCTAAATCAAAGGTTACTTGTCCCCCCGTTAAGTTTAAATATGTATCTGCAAGTATTTGAGCATCAAGCAATGCTCCATGATGGGTTCTGTCGTAACCAGATATGCCTAATCTATTAGATAATGCGTCTAGGTTATTTCTTTGTCCTGGAAATGCTTTTCTGGCGTGAATTAGAGTATCAAAAACTGTGCAAATATCTCTAATATCAGAAACTTTATGTTTAACCTTCTTTAATTCATTGTTAATAAAACCTATATCAAACTCTGCATTGTGTATCACCAGCTCTGCACCTTTTACAAAATCAATAAATTTATCGACAACATCTTTAAATTTTGGAGCTTCATTAAGTTTCTCAGGTGAAATATTAGTTATCTCTTGAGCTTCTTGGCTTATTTCTTTTCCTTCTGGGTTTATATAGGTCTGAAATTCATTCCCTGTCTTCTCTCTACCTATAATTTCTACGCAGCCTATTTCAATAACTCTATCGCCAGCTGAGAAATCTAGTCCTGTAGTTTCAGTATCAAAGGAAATTAATCTAGCTGACACTATCTGCTCCTAAATTAGCTAAATAATCTGCCCTTTCATTGCCTGGATCTCCGTCATGTCCTTTTACCCAGTGCCACTCAACATTTAAAGTGTTTGATAGTTCGTCTACTTCTATCCAAAGCTCTCTATTGGCTACAGGTTTTTTGGATGCTGTTCTCCAGTTATTTGATTTCCAATTAACAATCCATTCGGTAATACCCTGTCTTAAATAATTAG
>CEVE01010985.1_pt1 | contig 10372 bp, 9 predicted proteins | sample 356431 | NCBI WGS metagenome assembly CEVE01 (sample SAMEA2622764, study PRJEB7988) | marine metagenome | isolation source: saline water (ENVO:00002010), including
CCTGGGTCGACACCCAGAGCTACAGCTATATCGTGTACGGTTTGTGAGGCTAGTATCTCTGCAGACTCGATCTCCCAGGTATTCATTATCTTGCCCCTTAACGGCATGATTGCCTGAAATTCTCGTTCTCGTGCTTGCTTCGCGGAACCTCCAGCAGAATCTCCTTCCACCAAGAAAAGTTCACCAGCCATTACATCTTCTGTTGAGCAATCAGCTAATTTCCCTGGCAGTGCTGGTCCAGACGTAATTTTTTTTCGTGCGACTTTTTTACTTTCTCTGAGCCTTGTTTGAGCATTCCTAATGCACTGTTCCGCAATAGCCTCGGCTTCTGTTGTATGCTGATTAAGCCAAAGACTAAAACTGTCCTTTACTACGCCAGCCACAAAGACACTGCATTGCCTGGATGAGAGCCTCTCTTTTGTCTGTCCAGAGAATTGAGGGTCTTGTAGTTTTGAAGACAACACGTAACTGAGATTTTCCCAAACGTCATCAGCGGAAATTTTTATGCCTCGGGGGAGTAAATTTCTAAACTCGCAAAACTCCCTGATAGACTCGAGCAGGCCTGTCCTAAGGCCACTGATATGTGTGCCACCCATTGGGGTCGGTATAAGATTCACATAGCTTTCCGTAATCGCCTCTCCGCCTTCTGGCAACCACTGTATCGCCCAGTCAACAGCCTCGTCATTCCCCTGAATTGACCCCGTAAACGGAGTTATAGGCAGAGTTTCATAGCCATGATTTCCCTGAATTAAGTAGTCAACTAACCCATCTTCGTAGAACCATTCTTCGCTTTGCGATTTAGCTTTGGTGACACTATTATCTACAAATGTCACAGTCAAACCTGGGCATAGTACCGCTTTTGCTCTCAGTAAATGCTTGAGTTTTGAAACTGAAATTTTGACAGAATCAAAATACTGACCATCGGGTAGAAAGCGAACTGTTGTTCCCGTATTTCGTTTACCAACTTTCTTTATAATTTTAAGCTCAGACGCTTTATCTCCATTCTTAAACTTCATCGAGTAGACATTGCTATTTCTTTTAACCTCAACTTCAAGAAACTTCGATAGCGCATTGACAACCGATACGCCAACACCATGCAAGCCGCCTGAGTATTGATAGTTTTTATCTGAAAACTTTCCTCCAGCATGTAAGCGAGTTAAGATCAACTCTACTCCGCTAACTTTTTCACCTTTATGGATGTCGACGGGCATCCCTCGACCATCATCCGCCACCTCAATAGTGCCATCTTTATTTAGAGTTAATGTGAGATTTCGAGCAAATCCTGCTAACGCCTCATCAACACTGTTATCAATTACCTCTTGGATTAAATGGTTTGGGCGCGAGGTGTCCGTGTACATCCCCGGTCTTTTCCTGACAGGATCAAGGCCAGTTAGGACTTCTATCGCATCAGCATTGTATGTATTGCTCATTAGGAGGTTTAATTCTGAAGATTCAAAATAGCGAAGATCAATAACCTTTTATCGCTCAACTTACTCAATTCTTGATATTAAACTGAAAGATTTACGCAGCGACATCCAAGGTATTTTTCAGAACTCAAACATCCTTTGACGTAATTCTAGATTTCTACCAGGCGTATAACCTCAGTATCTATCCCGCCATCTTTTTGCAACACAATCCGCCTATAGCCTGGATTACTTGATTCAAGTTCAAAATTTTGGGCGTTGGGAACAAACTGTGTACACGTAGATGGAGAGCAAAGCAATCGAATTCCTTTGTATTCGATATCTATCTCTTGATGTAGGTGTCCAAAAATCGCGCAGCGGACTGCAGGAAATTTCTCAACAACATCAAAGAAATCTGATCTGTTTCGTAAGCCAATTTCTTCAGACCAACCATGCTGCACTTTCACCGGATTGTGATGCAAACAAATCAAGACATTACTGATGTCCCCATCTTGCTCAATCAAATCTAGGGTTGTTTCAAGAAACTCTAGCTCCATTTTACTAAGCGAACCAAAAACTTCATGCTTAACGCTAGTATCAAGCAAAATAATCATCCAATTTCCGATTTTGAAAGTTTTATCGCAGTAATTAGTTCCATGCGAAATTCTCTGCATCAGACGCACATTATCATGATTCCCCGGTATCCAACGAAAAGGCACCGTAATTTTTTCAACTGATAGCATAAAATGTTCATAGGCTTTTGATGACGCATCTTGTGCAATATCTCCGGTAGCTATCAAACAATCGAGTTGGTCTTCATTACATTGAATGGATTCAAGGACTTTATTTAAAGTATCGAGAGTATTTATTTTACTCAGCTTACCGCTTGTCTGACCAAACAAATGAGTATCTGTTACTTGAACAAGATTAATGGAGTTCATCTCATCACCTAAGATCAAAACTTGTTGATCATATTCTGACTGGTATAAGTGGTAATTTTGAGCTCCGGCCTTCCCTTAAACAAAGTGAAAGCCACTCCCCTAGAAACAGATTAACCTGCTTTTTTTCATCAGCATGGTACATCTTTGGATTAAATATTGGATATCGTGCTTGGAAATTCTTATGTCCCTGACTTGAAATGACTTCAGCTGTACTCGCATCGTGATATATCCTGACAAGCATAATCGGGCCCTTAATCAATTCAGTCAAAGCAGGTTTTTGAATTATTTGGAGCGTATTAGTGTATTTAAATGTTTCTAAAACTGTTAATTCAACCGTAACAGTTTCTTCTATAGCGCGAGCATCTGAAATACAGAATTCTCTCTTTAATCCTCTCAAAGATTTTTGGCTATCTTCAGTTGATTTCGTGGAATTATCAATTGTATCGAAGCAGCCATCTCTTCTGGATGAATTCTCTAAAATTTTATCTCTATATGTTTCTAATTGAGGTAGTAACTTAAGCAAACGAATATAGTTCGCATCACACACAGCCATGTGTTTTTGAAGATCAATACTGTATTTGCTGCGCAACATTATTTCGAAATTTCTTTATCAGTAAGTATCTCTATTATTATTCTGTCTATTTAGTTCACATGTTAAGTCAAGACAGTTTTTAAAATCTCCGGCTTGTTTAGTTCTAACCACTGGAGTGCGATGATGGACATAGCGTTGGCTAGGTAGCCTTTTCTCAGAGCGTTAATGGCGTCTTCATAACACATTACTACAACCTCTATATCTTCATTCTCATTCTCTAGGCCATAAACACCACCCATTTTCTCAGAAGCAACTATACCAAGATATAACCTAATCTTTTCGCTGCTAATTCCTGGACTGTTAAAATAGTCACAGATTTTGATTAAGTCTGATACTTCAACATTTGACTCCTCTCTCACTTCGCGAATAGCAACCTCTTCCAGCTGCTCTTCTGCCTCCACCATCCCTGCAACTAATTCTAAAATCCAGGGGCTATCGCCTTTATCAACTAGACCCACTCGAAACTGCCGAACCAAGACTATTTCATCTCGTTTGGGATCGAATAATAGTACGCCAACCGCATCTTCTCTAACCAAGAGTTCTCGCTCTATTTCTGAACTCCAGCCTCCCAGAAAAAGTTTATGCTTTAACGTAATAGTGTCAATACGAAGGAATCCTCTAAATCGTTTTCGACGCGTTTTAATTAGATAATCGGATTTACCAAATCTCGCTTCTAGTTTGGACATATGAGATAGCCAATAAATTGGTGTTGATGCAATCTATTTTGAGTGTGATCTACTTAGGACCTACTTAGAACTTCTACCAAATGATAGCCGAACTGAGTTTTTATAGGCCCTTGTAAACTGTTTATCTCCGCTTTAAATACAACCTCATCGAATTCTTTAACCATCATTCCAGGTCCAAATTGTCCCAAGTCTCCTCCTTGGTCTTTAGATGGGCAGCTTGAATAAGTTTGCGCTACCTCTGAAAATTCCTTACCCTCATTCAAAATCATTTCTCTGAGTTTCAAACATTCCTCTTCAGTTTCAACCAAAATATGTCTTGCGCTTGCTACTGTCATTTTTATTTCTCCATACAGGCTAGATGAATATTATGCACGATTTGAATAATTCGAGCACACAATTAATTCCACATGCGTTATAATTATATGGATTCGGAAAGCTCAAAACTTAATAAGATCTTAGTTAGTAACTTTATCTCATAATCCCGGCTCACCTCGTTATTATGGTAATACCAGAACCCCAGCCAAGAAAGCACATACATACTAGAACTATAGATTATCGTGGCTATCAGCGAGAGGATAATTTATGGGACATTGAAGCACATATGACTGATATAAAAACTTATCCCATTAGAAACAATTGGCGTGGTCAGCTAAAAGTAGGGGAGCCACTTCATGAGATGCTTATCCGGATTACAATAGATAATGAATTTTGTATTCAAGATATTTGGGCTAGAACTGAGAATAGCCCATTTAAAATATGTCCAGACATTGCAGGTGCATATAAAAATTTAATCGGCATAAAAATGGGCCCAGGGTGGCGCAAGGCGATCAGGCAAGAGGTAGGAGGAGTTCGTGGCTGTACACATTTAACAGAATTACTTTTCCCAATGGCTACAGTAGCTATGCAAACCATATGGCCGCTTCTTAGTAAAAATACGAAAGAGAAAAATTTGAATAAGTCGCCTGACAGAGCACCCACAGTTTTAAACACTTGTCACGCTTGGGATAGCAAATCGCCAGTGGTCAAAGAGAATGCTCCAAATTTTTACACCGGCAGTGACTAATCATAAAAAAGAGGGATAACAACCGTAATCACAACACCCTCACTATCTTTTCTATTCTCTGCTCTAATTTGACCGCCATGAAATTCTGTTATTAACCTCGCAATATGTAGCCCCATACCCAAGTGAGGCTGTTTTTGTCGTTCATGGGAGCGAACGGAAATCATAGAATCGAATATTCTCTCCTTCATCTCTTCGGGAAGAAAAGGTCCTGAATTTGAAACCTTTATAGTGGCATGGTCTCTCAAGGTTCGGCAGTAGACTCTAATAGGCTGTTCATTCCTTGAAAATTCAACAGCATTGGCTACTAATTTGTCGAGTAACTGAGCGATGTACTCTGGGACTCCTCTGATGTAAATTGGGTACTTTGGAAAGTCAGTTTCAAATGCACACGTGCCATAGGCTAATTTGTATCCTTCCACGCAGCCATTGACCACGGCCCTTAGCTCAATTTTTTCTTTTTCAGAAGTTTGTAGCATCTGCTCCAATCGTGTGGCTTCACTCATGTTTGTCAAGATTAAATTTAATCTACTAATACCCTCCTCAGCACGCTCTAAGTAAATCTTGGATCCTTTATTGGTTTCACTTAAAACAAGATTTTCAATTGAAGATCGGACAACAGTGACCGGAGTGCGAAGTTCATGAGAAAGACGAGAGGACATATTTTCTAAATAGTTGGTATACTGAGTTAACCGTTCCACAATACTTGAAAAACTGCGAGAGAGATCGCCGATTTCGTCCGAACTCCGAGATGGCACTATAGTATTTTTGACTCTGCCACCCTCGTCGATTATTCCTTCAGCCTGATTCCTCAAAAACCTTACCCTGGAAGAAATTCTAGACGCGAAAAAGAACAAACCTAATGCAACCACTAACATTACAGCAAGCATGGTGTTGAAAAGTTGCTCTAGTGCCTGATTTCGGAATGTCCTTAGCCCATTCATATTCTGATCTACTACAACAGCACCCATTACATCTTCACCAGAAAAAATTGGATAAGCAGCCCCTAAGATTCTAGTTTGTGTATCCGCTAATGTTCGAAATTGAGTTAAAGGAACACCCATCAAAGCAGAATTAATATGATTACCCTCCCGTGTTACGTCGGAGTAAAGCTCATCAATAAAGTCATTGCTAGGCTGCACAAGAAAGCGATTGTATAGGGGACGTAGGATCTGGTTTTGAAGGGATTCCCAGTATTTATTTTTTTTATCGTCTGATGCATCCTTTGCTAATTGTAAACCAGTCGCTGATTGGATATCACCAACCGTTAACAAAACTCTACCCCTAAAATCTACGACCTGTATGCGAGAATTATTATGATTCATGCCTGCCACTATTCTATCGATTTCTGGTGTTGGCAAACGCAGAGATCCAAGTCTTTCAGCATCCGCTACTTTGGAAGTTGCCACTACAGTGCTAATCGTTCGTTGGATTGAATCGTCTACATCAAAAATAGTAAAACCAAGCCTTTCGCCCAGCATCTGCATTGGAATTTGTAATTCAACCTCATACCCATTTGTTGTTTCATACCATTGTCCAGTAATTCTCCCTTCATATACTGGGTCGGAGTAATCATTTTCAACCTCAAACGGATAAATTGGTTCTGGACCATACGGAGCAATTACGTAGTTAGTTATTCCAGAGCCATCCCTAGCTAACATCGTAATTTGTAAAAAGTCGCTCCTATTTATACTTAAAGCCTCTCTATCTCTATAAACTAACTGATCGTCATAAACCTTAAAATACGCATAGAGCGATCCATCATATTCTCCTACCATATTTTTGAAGCTCACAGAGTCATCATTAAAATAGTATCGAACAGGATTTAAGGGGGTGCGAAGATAGTTTTTAGAGTCATAGTCTACCTCATATTGTTGATATGCCCCCCAATCTAATAAAGAGCCATCGTCAAGCTCCAAAGGAGAAAATATTGGATAAACATATAGATCTTCGGCCCTTCTGGCTGGACTATAGCTCCCTTCATTAAAAAGTTCCGGGCGCTCATTGAGAGCTGTAGCTAAAGCCTGAGCAGTTCCTAGAACGGTCTGCTCTTGACCAAGTTGTAAATATTCTTCCATTTCCAGTATATATTGATAACCAAGCCAAGGAATAACTAACAAAAAACTAGATAAGAAAACTAGTTTAAATCGAATTCCAAACAAATTTTTAAAGCCAAGCTTCATCTTTTATGATTACCTAAATTTACTACCCCTCAAGATTCCACCGATAACCCATACCGTATACGGTCTCGATACAGTCAAATCCTGAGTCAACTAACATGAATTTCTTACGTATTCGCTTTATATGGGAAGTGATAGTACTACCATCTACAAATATTTTTGATTCCTGCATAAGCACCTGCCTACTTTTTACATGACCTGTAAATTTCGCAAGCGCATGAACCATCCAGAACTCCGTGACCGTAAGCGGCACTGCTACACTGTTCCATTGCACCGTTAGCCTTCCGATATCTAGCGTTAATTTGCCACGTTCTACAAGGTTTTCTGGTGATGTAGGTTGATCTAAAACATCTGATCTTCTGAAAAGTGCCGCAATCCGAGCTGACAGATGAGGCAGGCTGATATCTTTGGTTAGATAATCGTCAGCTCCCATCCTAAGTCCACTCACAGTATCGAAGTCATTATCGCGAGCTGTAAGAAAAATTATCGGTAGTGTGTCCGACAAAGACCTTAAGTCTTGGCAGAGGGTAAAGCCACCATCTATCTCTGACTCAAGACCGATATCGATGATTGCTAGATTCGGAAGACGTAAGTTAAACGCTGTCATCGCATCCAAACGATTACTGTAGGTCTGCACCTCATAACCTTGCTTACGAAGAACATCAGCGTAATTTTCTCTTATCGCTGCTTCATCCTCTACTATTGCTATTCTCCTACTCACAGGACGCCCCCAATATATTTACCCGCGAAAGACACTATACTGTTTAATATACCCTAATAAACCTAAGTATCGGAGCACAACAAAACAGTGCGCAGCCATTGCCATTATTCTGCCATATTTAATCACGACATAGCCTCAATGACAGCCCCTCGATGTGAGAAACAAGTTCTTTAATACATCTTAAGAATTTTTGATCTGACAATTAAATTTTTGTAACGATCCCAAAATTTTTTTATCCGTTTGGGTTGTTATGAAAAGGAGCAATAAAAATGTTCGTAAGATGCTTTCTCGCAACAACCTTAATATTCTATTCAATTGGTTTGCCAGCACAATCGAAACAAGAGGTCAGAAACAATATTTCTCCCAACGAAAGTTTTGGGTTTATAAGTGGAGCGATATTAGGCGGGCTAAGTGGGGGACCTCCTGGTGTACTTTTGGGGGCAGGGTTTGGTGCACTCTTAGGTGACAAGTGGACCTCAAATAGATATGCGTTGGAAGAAATGCGCACCGCGCTAGACAAGTCAAATTTAGAACTAATCGTAGCAAAAAATGAATTAGCCCAAGTAAATCAAAAATATAAATCGCCTAATTCCGTGCAAGATCTGCAACTAATTTCATACAGCAATGATTCGGTCTTAGATGCCATTTGTTGCGAATCGAAAATATCAATAAATTTCAAAACAGGTAGGAGTGAAATAGAAAAACATTATGAAGAAGAACTTAAGATGTTTGCGAAACAAGCAATTAGTTTGAAGAATTCTAAGATTGAAATTCTTGGTTATGCAGATCGTAATGGTAGTGCCTCAGAAAATTTCGAACTTTCGAAACGAAGAAATTTGTCAGTGGAAAAGTTCCTAACTGAGAATGGTGTCAACCGCGGATCAATAACTACGATAGCATATGGCGATACTATGCCACTGCAACTTGATTCTAGTTATGAGTCAAATTTCTTTGACCGTCGAGTGTCAATTCATTTAAAGGTCGACGATAACCTCGTCACAAGTCATCTTGTAGAAAATGGCAAATAGGGATAATAACGTTATGAAAAATATTCAGTTAATAATCGGAGATAAAAACTTCTCTTCTTGGTCATTGTGCCCTTGGCTCTTGCTAAAGATGTTTAACTTGGAATTTGACGAGATCAAAATCCCTCTTTTTAGGAAAGATACCGCGGAGAGGCTTGGTCCTTATTCACCATCTCTCAAGGTGCCTGCCCTAGTTCATGGTGATGTGTCTGTCTGGGACTCGCTAGCAATATGTGAATATATCTCTGAAAACATGTTAGATGATGCCGGCTGGCCACTAACCAGCAAAAGGAAAGCCTACGCAAGATCGATATGTTCTGAAATTCATTCTGAGTTCCCCAATCTTAAGAAAGACTGGCCAATGAATTGCAATGCATCTTACAAACTTAAGCCAACTGAGCTTTTGCTGAATGAAATAGCTCGCATAGATGCGATTTGGAGTTGTTGCAGAAAACGCTTCGGAGAAAATGGAAACTATCTTTTTGGTAGGTTCAGTATAGCAGACTGTATGTTTGTCCCAATGGCCATCTGCTTTGAATGTTATAGAGCAGAGCTATGTAGCGAAGCAAATAGTTACAAACAAACCCTTTTAGAGAACCCTTTTACACAGAAGTGGCTAGAGCTAGCTAAATTGGAAGAAAAGCATCTTTCTTTAGCATATTCAAATAGCGCTTAGTTCTTGATTTCAATAACGGTCTAGTTGAGACAACTCTAGTTTTATTAGAATTCAGCTATTCCTAGACATAAGAGTTTTGCTCAGTTTTTCAGACATTTCTAGAATTGATCTCTCGGTTGTAGACCAATCCATACACGCGTCAGTAACTGATACGCCATACTTTAAATTTTCAAGGTTCTCTGGAATTGGCTGATTCCCCGAGTTGATAAAGCTCTCTAACATTACACCTATTATGGAGTTATTACCTCTTAAAATCTGATGCGTAATATCGCTTAATACCTGCGGTTGTATCTCAGGATTTTTACTTGAATTTGCGTGACTACAGTCAATCATTATGTTACCGCCGACCCCGCCTTTAGCTAACGCTTTTTCGCACTTTGACACATGAATTGAATCATAATTTGGCCCATTACTTCCGCCTCTTAAGACAACATGAGCATAAGGATTGCCTTTAGTAGTGACCACAGAGACTTGTCCCTTTGGATTTATTCCTAAAAATCTATGAGGGCTTGAAACCGACTGCATTGCATTTACAGCAACGGTAAGGCCGCCGTCTGTCCCGTTCTTAAATCCTACTGCAGAGGATAAACCTGAAGACATTTCTCTATGAGTTTGTGACTCTGTAGTGCGGGCTCCAATAGCAGACCAGGAAATCAAATCTTGAATATATTGAGGCGAAATAGGGTCAAGTGCCTCTGTCGAAGTAGGCAGTCCTAGTTCTACGATATCCAGTAATAGCCTTCGACCAATCCTTAGGCCTTCCTCTATTTTAAACGAGTCATCAAGATAAGGATCGTTAATTAAACCTTTCCAGCCAATTGATGTTCTGGGTTTTTCAAAATAAACCCGCATTACAATAAATAGTGTATCAGCAACTTTATCAGCCAGAATCTTTAAGCGTTTGGCATAATCTAACGCTGCCTCCGTATCATGAATTGAACAGGGCCCTACAACTACGAACATTCTTGGATCTTTTCTATCTAGGATCGAAAAAATCGTTCTCCGAGCATCGGTTACAGACTCGAGAGCAGGACCGGTTAAAGGCATTTCTGCCTTTAATTTTTCAGGCGTAATTAGAGCCTCATTCG
>CEVE01117833.1_pt1 | contig 10307 bp, 9 predicted proteins | sample 356431 | NCBI WGS metagenome assembly CEVE01 (sample SAMEA2622764, study PRJEB7988) | marine metagenome | isolation source: saline water (ENVO:00002010), including
ATTCAATGGCAGAAGCTGTGACTAATAATGTACCAGGTGTTGCTGGGATAGGGTTAACCGGTAAAGATTTTGATAATACAATGCATCAGTTCTTGAATTATTTATATAGTAATGGTGGTCAGGTGATTGATCCTGATACAAATACTATTACTTTGAATAGTTCAAATACGGTTGAAGCGTTAGCTTTTTATGGAAAGTTAGCAAGTGTAGCTCAAGAAGGTCCTTTAGCGTATGAAAGATCACAATTAAGAGATCTTCTCAATGATAAAAAAATTGCAATGTATATTGATGGACCTTGGGGAAGAGGAACTCATAATGAAGATCTTAATATGAAAACTGTTAGGATTCCTGCTGGACCACAAGGTAAACAGGGTACTTTATTAATTACTGATAGTATTGCAGTTTTCAATAATACTGGAAATGAGGAAATGGCAAATAAGTTCGCAGCTATGGTTACATCTCCAGAATGGCAGTATAAACTTGATACTGAATGGGGTTTGACTCCAATTATGCAATATGATGCTATTGGCAGCGAAGCGCCTTATAATGATGATTATTGGATGATGTTTATAGATGCAATTGGGGATGGTGGACCAGAACCTCTACTCGTAGATTATAAAGCTTTCCAATCAGTTATGAATAATATGATCCAAGGTGCAATTCTTGGTGAAGGTGATCCAGCTGATTTAGTTGCGGAAGCAGCTGAAGAATTGGAAGAATACAAATAGCTTAAAAAATTTCTGGGGCCACAGCGCCCCAGAAAATTCTTTTCTTAATAATGAGTAAATTAGTTAAAAGTTACTTTTCAAAAATTAATTTAATTCTTAGTAAAATTCTAAAAGAAGAAGAAAAGAATATTTTAAAATGTGCAAAACTCATTGAAAAAAGTTATAGAAAGGGAGGACAACTTTACATTTTTGGGACTGGTCACTCAAGATTGCTTGGTGAAGAGTCTTTTCATAGAGCTGGTGGTTTTGCAGCTGCTTGTCCTATACGAGATAATAATCTTAGTTTTCAAAAAGGGACTAGAAAAGCAACAGCATTGGAAAGAACTCCAATGATTGCTAAAAAAGCCCTAAGTAAATACAAAATATCAGAAAAAGATGTCTTAATGATTGTATCTAATTCAGGCGTAAATCATGCACCAGTCGAAGCTGCAATTTATGCAAAAAATAAGAAAATTAAAACTATATCAATTTCTTCATTAAAATTTTCTAAGAAAGCTCCTCTTTCTAAATTAAAAAAAAGATTGTATGAAATTACAGATATTAGTATTGATAATAAAATTCCAGCTGGTGATGCGGTAATAAATGTTAAGAATAACATGGTGGGGCCAGCGTCAACTATTACAGGATCGTTTATTTTAAACTCAATACTTATAGAAGTTGCAAATTTATTAAGAAATGAAAAATTATTTCCTTTTTATATAAGTGTTAATATGCCTAATGCTAAAATGAATAATAAAAAATTAGAAAAAAAATTTAGGAAAATTAATCCTCATTTGTAAATTCACTTAGTTAAACAAAAAGAAAAATTTGATATAAAAATAATTTAAAATGCTAAACCAAAAAAAAATCTCAGGAAAAATAATTAATTACAACTCTTCAATTACGGGAAGTATATTTTTTGATGATATTATTCAGGATGTTGAAGAGCATAATCTTTTAGATTGTGATAAAATCATCATTCCTGGGTTTGTTGATCTACATTGTCATGGTGGAAATGGTTTTGATGTAATGGATGGATCAGAGGCAATTGTAAATATGTCTAAATATCATTTAGAGCATGGAACTACTTCCTTAATGCCTACAACTTGGACTAACACTCTTGTAGAAACTTTTAGTGCTTTAAAAGGATTTAAAGAGATTCAATTACTAAACAAAAATCTTTTAGGAGTACATCTTGAGGGACCATTTATAAATCCAGATAAATTAGGAGCTCAACCCAATTTAACAATTAAACCATCAATAGAATTTATAGAAAAAATTAAGCAAGTTGCAGATATAAAAATTATAACTCTTGCGCCAGAAATTCAAGGTATGTATGATTTTATTAAATATTTAGTAAAATTTAATATTAAAATTCAATTTGGACATACACTAGCAAATATGAATTCCTGTCAAAAAATTATGGATGAATTTGAGGTTGGCTTTACTCATCTATATAATGCAATGTCAGGGAATGATCACAGAAAGCCAGGCGTTTTATCTGCCGCTTTATGTAATGGAGAGCATGCTGAAATAATTTGTGATAATATACATGTAAGTAAACAAGCAATTAGAATTGCAAAAAAATGTATTACAGGTTTATATGCTATTACTGACTCAATAAATGCAAGTGGTCTTAAAGATGGGGACTATATATTTGCTAAAAATAAAATTAATAAATTAAATAATTCTGTTAAAATTATTGATGATGGAACTCTTGCAGGAAGTATAATAACAATGGATAAAACATTTAAAAATTTAATTGAAATGGGATTTACTGATCAAGAAGCTGTTGAGCTTACTAGTTATAATGCATCAAGATATATTCGTGAAAACAATATAGGAAAATTAGATATTGGATTTAGAAGTAATATTTTAGTATTAGATAAAGATTACAATTTGCTTGAAGTTTATCTAGATGGAGTAAAAATTAATGCATAAATCTTTAGTTCTTACAGAGGCACTCTCAATACCAGAAAAAATTAATTATTTAGCATCTAATGATTATAATAATTATACTGAATTATCAAAATTAATATTTAAAAAAAAATTTCAATATATCGTAACTATTGCAAGAGGCACGTCTGATTGTGCTGCTTTATATGCATCATATATGTTTGCAAAACACTTAGGACTTCCTACTTATAGTATGCCACCTTCAATTATTACATTAGAAAAATCTAAATTTGATTTTACTAAAGCTTTAGTAATTATTATTTCTCAATCAGGAATGAGTGAAGATTTAGTTCAATGTGAATTAGCTGCAAAAAAAATGGGAGCAACAACAATATTAATATCTAATAATACTGAAAGTCCAATTATAAATAATGCAAATTTATTTTATCATATTAATGCTGGAGAGGAAAAGAGTGTTGCAGCAACTAAATCATTTGTATTAACTCTTGTAATAATAATAAAAATAATTTTCTCTTGTAAAGAAAAAATAGACATAAATGAACATATCAAAATTTTAGGTGAGAATTTATTATTAGATTCCTCAAATCAGTGGAATTATAAAATATTTGATAGATCTATAAATATCGGATTTGTTGTTAGTAGGGGTGTCGGATTAGCAATTTCAAATGAAATCTCATTAAAATTTAAGGAATTATGTCAAGAGATGATCGAACCATTTAGTAGCGCAGAAGTAATGCACGGACCTAAAAGTCTAATTCAGAATTCATTTAAATTACTTACATTAAGTATAAAGGATAATAGTGGAATTTCAGTCAATCAAGATTTAAAACAAATTATTAAACTTACCAATATGCATTATAATATTTCTTTTGAGAATAATGATGAAACTTCATTATTTTACAATCCATACAAAATTAGCGAATTAGACCCAATCATAATATTAAGTAAATTTTATCCCTGGATTGTTAATTATTCTTTATATAAAGGATTAAATCCAGATATGCCAAGATATCTTACAAAAGTAACTAATACATTGTAGTCATTTGAAGAATATTGATATCGTAATAGTTGGCGCCGGATCAGCAGGTTGTATATTAGCAAACAATATAATCAATAGCACAAATTATAATGTGTTATTAATTGAAGCAGGTCCAAAAGATAACAGTTTGATAATTGATATTCCTCTTGGTTATGGAATGACTTTTTATAACAAAAAAATTAATTGGAACTTTTACTCAAAGAAACAATCTAATCTTTTTGATAGAGAGATATATTACCCAAGAGGTAAGGTTTTAGGAGGCTCAAGTTCTATAAATGGAATGGTTTATGCAAGAGGACTTGATTCAGATTATGAAGAATGGATTAAAAACTCTAATTTTACACTTGATGATATTAAAAAAAGTTTTAGAGAAATAGAGCAAAATATTAATGCTGATACTATCAATTTAAAAAATAACAAAATTCCAGTAAATGATGTCAGTAAATTTCATCACTCAATTTTAAAATATTTTTTTGAAGGATGTTCTGATCTAGGCATCAAATACAACAAGATTTTAGATACTAAATCACAAAATCAAGTCGGTCATTATAATATTAATACTTTTAATGGAAAAAGACAATCATCCTCTAAAGTATTTTTAAAATCAATTTCAAATAGTGAAAGACTTCAATTAATTACAAATACAATTGTTAATAAATTAATTTATAAAGATAAAAAAATTACATCTATAGAAATATCGCATAAAAATAAAAAATTAAAAGTAAGTCCAAATATTGGAACTATTTTATGCTCTGGAGCAATCATGACACCATATATATTAATGCATTCTGGCATTGGTGATCCAAAAATATTAAAATCTAATGCTATTAGTGTTGAATTGGAAAACTTAAATGTTGGTAAAAATTTACAAGATCATTTAGGTCTAGATTATTTATTTAAAACTTCATTACCAACATTAAATTCAGAATTAGGAACTTGGTCAGGAAGATTTAAATCAATTTTTAATTATCTTTATAATAAGCAAGGACCTTTTTCTTTAAGCTTGAACCAATCTGGAGGCTATATTAATTGGAAATCAAGACATAATTATCCAAACTTACAATTATATTTCAATCCAATAACTTATTCAGTTATACATAAAAATAAAAGACCACTCCTAAAAACTGACAAGTTTGATGGTTTTATCATAGGTTTTAATTCTTGCAGACCTAAAAGCTTAGGTCATATTTCATTAAATGGCCCAAGTATTAATGAAGATCCATTGATTGACCCGAACTTTTTAAGTAGTGATGAAGATATACATGATGTTAGGTGTGCAATAGATTTTTCAAAAACATTGTTAAAAACTAAATCACTACAAAAAATTATTAAAAGTCCTATAAAAAATAATCTAGCTAATTCTTCAGAGACAGAGATGATAGAACATTTTAAATCAAATGCTACCTCAGTATATCATCCTTGTGGTTCTTGCAAAATGGACAATGATAAAAACAAAGGCGTAGTATCAAAAGATTTTAAAGTTCATGGACTAAATAATCTATGGATACTTGATGCTTCAGTATTTCCAAATATAACCTCAGGTAATATAAATGCTCCTGTTATGATGTTGGCAAATTTAGGTAGTAAATCTATAATTAACCAATTAAAATCTTTTTAATATGAAAATTATCAAACTTGAAACTTTCACAAAATCTTATGTTAGTTTTGTTAAAACAACTATAGAGGATGGGTCATTTGGTATTGGCCAAATGTCAACATATCATGCCGATATTACAAACCTGATATTTCATAAACAAGTTGCGCCATGGGTTTTAAATAAAGATTATAATGATTTTGATGATTTAGAGGATTTTATATTTGAAAGAGAACATAAATTTCCAGGCTCATATTTATTAAGAGCTATAGCTGGACTTGATACTTCGTTATGGGATTTGAAAGGAAAACTTGAAAATGTACCAGTTGTTTCTCTCATTGGAGGTTCTCCTGGAAAATTGCGAGTTTATGGATCGTCAATGAAAAGAGATATATTGCCAATTGATGAAGCTGAACGATTTAATAAACTTTTTAATGAAAAGGGGATTAGTGCCTTTAAGTTTAGGATTGGTTCAGAATGCGGAAGAGGTCAGGATGAGTGGGAAGGCAGAACAGAAACTATAGTAAAAACTATAAATAGTTCACTCGAAAAAAATATTACTAAAATGGTTGATGCAAATAGTTGTTATAATTCAAAACAAGCTATTGAAGTTGGAAAACTTCTTGAAGACAATAATATTACACATTTTGAAGAACCATGCCCTTATTGGAAACCAGAACAAACTAAAATTGTAACTGATACATTAAATATTGATGTAACTGGAGGAGAACAAGATTGTGATTTACGCATATGGAGAGATATGGTTGATAAAAAAATAGTTAATATTTTTCAACCAGATGTAATGTATATGGGCGGTATCACCAAAGCTCTGAAAGCAGCAAAAATAATTGAAAAAGGTGGTTTTGTATGTACACCGCACGCTGCAAACTTATCTCTAGTAACAATATGCACTATGCATTTCCTGAAAGCTATAAAAAATGGAGGACCATATCTTGAGTACTCAATTGAAGGAGATGATTACTATCCATGGCAAAAAAATTTATTTCTAAATAATCCTTTCAAGATTAGTGATGGCTTTATAGAAATTGAAGATAAACCAGGTTGGGGAGTTGAAATTAACCCACAGTGGCTTGAAAAAGCAAAATATTTTAAATCTGAAATATAATATTAATTCTTTTAAATATGCGAAAGTAGAACTATAGTGTTTATAAGGAGTAAATATGGCTACTTATGAATGTAAAAGTTGTGGAATGGCAGTTAATGCAACATGTGCGAAGTGTGATGCGCCTTTGGTAGATGATGTTTTAAATTTAGATGATGGTAGTTCGGTTAGAATTTCAAAATGTCCTAATGATCACGGTAAAATCAAGTCTCCAACATGCTGTGGCCAAGACATGAGTTGTTCAACAAATTAAAAAAATAAAAATATTCTAACTCCATGATTAAAAATATAATATTTGATTTTGATGGAGTAATAGTTGATAGTGAGGTTTTGGCATCAAAAGCATTTGCTAAATATTTCATTGAAAAAGGTTATAACGTTAATGAAATAGATTTTTATCAATATGCAGGCATGAAAACAGTTCAAGTAATTGATGAGGTTGTTAAAAAATATGATGTTAAAGACAAAAATAAATTTAAAGATGAAATATTTGATATTGCATTAGATTATTATGAAAATGATTTAGAATTAATCGCTGGAATAAAAAAATTTTTGGAAAGGTCAAAGTGCAGTCATTTTATTGGTTCAAATAGAAATAAAGATAGTATCATTGATGGTCTTGAAAGAGTGAACCTATCAGAATTTTTTAAAACAGATAAAATTTACTCTTTTGATATGGTGAAAAATCCAAAGCCTGCTCCAGATATTTATTTAAAAGCGGTAGAAGAAAATAATTTAATTAATAAAGAAACAGTAATTATCGAAGATAGTTTGGTTGGAGTTACGGCTGCTTTAGCAGCAGGCATTAAGGTAGTCGGTATAACAGCTGGTAGTCATTGGCATTCAAGTAGAAATGTAAATGAATTATTAGTTAATTCTGATGTAATGATAACAAATAATTATAATAATCTAGATCAAATTTTGGAGGATTTTTAAAATGGGTCCTAATGTAAAAGGAAACCCTTTATATATCTCTGTCTATTTATTGATATTATCTTTTTTTCTTGGAGAATTTTTATTACCTAAATATCCTCTCTATTTATTTTTTAATTTAATTGGAATATTAATTTTAATAATTTCTCCAATTATTTTTTTCTCAGCTAGGAATGCTTTTAATGCACATGATGAAAATTTAATTCCCCAATCAAAAACAGACAAAATTATAAAAACTGGTATTTATGCATATTCTAGAAATCCAATATATTTATGTTTTGTTCTTTTTCATTTTGGTATGTTTCTAACATTTGAAAATGTTTTAAATTTTGTTTGTTCTTTGGGTTTATTCTTTTGGCTTAATAACTTTGTAATTGTAGAGGAAGAAAAATATTTAAGAAACAACTTTAAAGACGAGTTTGATAGATATTGTATATCAGTTAAAAAATGGTTTTTGTTCTAAAATTAACCTACCTTTATCTATAATTTTCAATAATAATTTGTTTTTATTATAAAATTTTTGAGGTAATAAAAATAATTTATTTCTATATTACATACTCATGACAATACTTTATGATTTATTAATAATTGGTGGAGGCATAAATGGCGCAGGTATTGCAAGAGATGCATCAGGCAGAAAAATTAGTGTTTGCTTAGTTGATAAAAATACAGTTGGTTCAGCTACTTCTTCTTGGTCCACAAAATTGATTCATGGAGGTCTAAGATATTTAGAAAATTACAATTTTAGATTAGTTAGAGAATCCCTAAAAGAAAGAGAAATAATTAATTATATTGCAAAGGATATTATTAGACCTTTGCCTTTTATAATTCCACATACTAATACTTTAAGACCTAGATGGTATATACGTTTGGGGCTATTCATATATGACTTGCTAGCAGTAAAATCTACGATACCAAAATCATCACAAGTGACGTTACAAAAAGAAGCCCCAAATATCTTATTAAATAAATATAAATATGGTTTTAAATATTTTGATTTGCAAGTTGATGATAAAGAGCTGGTTAAACTTAATATTGATAACGCCAAAAAAAATGGAGCCAAAGTAATAGAAAATGCTAAAATAATTAATATTGAAAGAAATCGGAAAAGATGGGTTATAAATTTTAAAAATTTGGAAACAATTGAGGCAAAAATAATAATCAATGCTTCTGGCCCTTGGGTGAACGATGTATTATCAAATTATTTTGGAATAAAACATAAAAAAAAATTAAGATTAGTAAAGGGAAGTCATCTTATTACTAAAAAATTATATGAACAAGATATTGCTTTCACCCTACAAAATGATGATAAAAGAATAATTTTTGTAATACCCTATAAAAAAGAATTTACTTTAATTGGTACAACAGAAATTGAAGTTATGGATCCTAACAATCCAAAAATAAATAATGATGAAATAGATTATTTAATAACATCAGTAAATAATTTTTTTGTTAAAAAAATATCAGCTAATGATATTATTGATACTTTCTCTGGGATAAGACCTTTGATAGATGATTTTAAAGAATCTTCTAGAATTTCTCGTGATTATTATTTTGATTTAAATACTGATTCAAATTTATCACCTTTACTCAATATCTATGGAGGCAAACTTACAACTTATAGAATATTATCTGAAAAAGCTCTTATTTCCCTGAAAAAATTTCTACCTCATATGAAAAAAGTGAGCTGGACTCACAATCGAAAACTATAACAGGTATTCCCCTTAAATAACTTTTCCTTAATGAGGGCAGAAAAGTTTTATAAGAGGAATACTTCTTATAGGAGGAAATAATATGAAAACCTTCTGCCCATAATTATTATAAATTAATATTGATAATTAACCATTCAAGTCCAAAACGCTTTGGAAATGCCCCATTTTATGAGGCATTTTTACTATCGATTCTATTATTTAAAGGCTTGATTTGAACTATCAAATAGATGACATCTATCTGATGGGAAACCAACTTTCACTGTATCGCCTACCTTTATGTCTGAATGACCTTCAGTTTCAACAACTAATGGCTCACCATCTTTTTCCAAATACAAGAATGTTCCAGATCCAAGTTTTTCAACAACAAATACTTTGCTTTCCCAACTTCCATCTGAATCTTGATTAACTAATAGGTGTTCAGGTCTTATTCCTAATGTTACTGAATCGCCTTCTGATGCAGATGCTGATATTTTTGGAACAGCAATCTTTGACATTCCCATAATATCAACTTCTGTTTTATCTGAACTTTTTGATACAATTTTAGTTGAAACAAAATTCATTTTTGGTGATCCAATAAATCCTCCAACAAACATATTATTAGGTTTGTCATAAAGCTCTAATGGCGAACCTTTTTGAGAGACTATACCAGTATCTAAAACAACAATATCGTCTGCAAGTGTCATAGCTTCTGTTTGATCATGTGTAACATAAATCATAGTAGCTTCTAATTCATTGTGAAGTTTAGCCAGTTCCACTCTCATTTGGACTCTCAGGGCAGCATCAAGATTGGATAATGGTTCATCGAATAAAAAAACTTTAGGTTTTCTTGTAATTGCTCGACCAATAGCAACTCTTTGCCTCTGTCCACCAGAAAGTTGTTTTGGTTTTCTTTTTAAATAATCTTCTATTTGTAGAATTCTTGCTGCTTCATTAACTCTTTCATTGATTTCATCTTTTGATCTTTTTTCTAGTTTTAAACCAAAAGCCATATTATCAAAAACGGTCATATGTGGGTATAGTGCATATGATTGGAACACCATTGCAATATTTCTTTGCTTTGGTGGAAGATCATTTACAACTTGACCATCAATCGAAATTGTACCCGAATTAATGTCTTCTAATCCTGCAATCATTCTTAACATAGTTGATTTACCACATCCACTAGGCCCTACTAAAACTGTAAATGATTGACTTTTTATATCTAGTGATACATCTTTAATAACGTGAACATCACCAAAATATTTATTAACTGTATTTATATTTATATCTGCCACTTCATCCT
>CEVE01064308.1_pt1 | contig 10285 bp, 6 predicted proteins | sample 356431 | NCBI WGS metagenome assembly CEVE01 (sample SAMEA2622764, study PRJEB7988) | marine metagenome | isolation source: saline water (ENVO:00002010), including
CCAGTTTGAGCAATTCCAAAAGGAATTTTCATTCTTGAGGTCTTTTGAATATTTAAATAGTTTAAGAAAATTCCTTGAGCTGTTTCAGGTCTTAAATATAAATCCATGCTTGACTCTTCAGACGCTCCTAACTTAGTGCTAAACATAAGGTTAAACTGTCTGACCTCTGTCCAATTACATGTTCCTGAAATTGGACATTTAATTTCCATATCGTCAATTATTTTTTTTACTTCTTGCAGATCATCTTTTTCAAATGCAGAGACCATTCTAGCTTTTACTTCATCAATCTTTTTTTGAATTTCTAAAACTTTTGGACTAGTATCAAGAAACTGATTTTTATCAAATTTTTGTTTAAATCTTTTTTCAGCTTTTTTAACTTCTTTTTGAATATTAGAGTTTAGTTTTTCTATAAATTCTTCGATCAAAACATCAGCCCTATACCTTTTCTTCGAATCCTTATTGTCTATGAGAGGATCATTGAAAGCATCCTCATGACCCGATGCAACCCAAGTTTTTGGATGCATAAATATTGCTGAGTCTATACCTACAATATTTTCATTAAGCTGAACCATAGATCTCCACCAATACTCTCTTATATTGTTTTTTAGCAACGCACCATTATGTGCATAATCGTATATTGCATTTAAACCCTCATAGATCTCACTTGAAGGAAATATGAAACCATATTCTTTAGAATGTGAAATGATTTTTTTAAGTGAGTCGTTATCCATCAGTATATTGCAAAAATAGTTCTTTTTAGTATTTTAAATACGTTAATTTGTAATGAATTAATTAAATGAGAAATCTAATATACTTTATATTATCAATCCTTATAATAAATGGTTGTGCAAAAAGAGCTAGTCCAACAGGTGGACCAAAGGACTCTATCCCTCCCGTTTTAGTTAACGCTAATCCAAAATTAAATTCAACTAATTTTGATTCAGAGGAGATTAAACTTACTTTTGATGAATGGATAATTCTTGACAAAGTTCAGGATCAATTAATTATTTCACCTCCAATAGATAACAATGCTTATGAAATTAAGCCACTCTCTGGTGTAACAAAAAAAGTGTTTATAAAATTTATTGATTCTTTAGAATCTGAAACTACTTACTCAATAAATTTTGGGAATAGCATTAAGGATAATAATGAAAATAATATACTTACTTTTTTTAATTATACCTTTTCAACTGGAGAAACACTTGATTCATTATATGTAGACGGATTAGTTTCTGATGCATTTGAAAGAGAACCTAATAATTATATCTCAATGCAATTATATAGAATTGACTCAATTCATGAAGATTCTATTATTTTTAAAAATAAACCAACCTATGTATCAAACACATTAGATTCGACTTCTTATAAGTTTCAAAATGTTAAAGAAGGAAGATATTTAATTATTGCATTAAAAGATTTAAATAATGATTATCTATTTGATCCATTTTTTGAGAAGATTGGATTTATTGATTCTTTAATAATTTTACCAAAAGATTCAATAATTAATTTCAAGTTATTTAAGGAAGATACAGAATTAGTTTGGGATAAGCCTGAGTTTATTAATAGTGAAAAAATTGGATTTGGATATTTTGGAAAATTGAAATTAGATAGAATTGAGTTAATTTCCAATATTCCTGATAGTGTTAATTATACTTTTTTGAAAGAAAGGGAAACAGATACATTAAACCTTTGGCTTTCAAGAAACAGTTTTGATTCTTTAAATTTTAATTTGATAGAAAAAGATACCATTAAGCTCACAACTGTAAAGTTTGACAGAGAAAGAGACACTTTAATTGATTCCCTTAGAATCTCTTCAAAAACTACAAATATTTTACATCTTAAAGACTCATTCAAATTGTCATATAATATTCCTATTCATAAGATTGTTGATTCATTAATAAATATCAGAGATATTGACTCTTCATTAGTAGAATTTAAAACTAAAATCAATAATTATGACGAGGAGCTTGATATTATATTTGAGGCATCACCCTCTGATGAATACAGTATCAATTTATATCCAAATGCAATTGTAGATATAAGAGGTAATATAAATGATTCCTTACAGTATAAGGTTATAACTCAAACTCTAGAAGACTATGGAAATGTATATCTAGATATAGTTAGAAATAATGATTCAAAATATATACTTCATCTTATTGATAATAATGGAGACATTATAAGAGAGTATAATAATGTCTTTCAAAATTCCACTTATAGTTTTGATCTTATCAAGCCTGGTAAATATTCATTCAGATTAATTGAGGATTTAAATGAAAATAATCAATGGGATACAGGAAACTATTTAAAAAAAATACAACCAGAACCGGTTTATTATTTTAAAGGAGAAATTGATGTTAGGGCAAATTGGGACCTCAATGAAACCTTTAATTTAAAATCTATAATTTCACCGTTAGACTCAATAAACAAATAAATATGAAGAATTATTGCTTAATTATTTTCATGCTATCTATTAATATAGTCTATACACAGACAAATTATTTTCCTAAAAAAGGTGAGTGGGAAACTAAATCACCGTCTGAACTTGGGTATGATGAAGATAAAATTAATGATGCAATAAATTATGTTATTAAAAATCAAAATAATGGAAATAAGGATTTAAGAGTTGAAATATTAAAAGGATTTTCAACAGAACCATACCATAGTATAAAAGGACCAACAAAAAAAAGAGGTAACACCAATGGATTAATAATTAAAGATGGATATATAATTGCCTCATGGGGAGACACAAGTAGAGTTGATATGACATTTAGTGTGACAAAAAGTTATCTTTCCGCTACTACAGGTATTGCAGTTGATAATGATCTCATAAATTCAGAAAAGGATTTTGTATCAGAATATATATGGGATAAAACATTCGATGGAAATAAAAATTCTAGAATAACATGGGAGCATTTACTTAACCAATCTTCTGATTGGAAGGGAAGTTTATGGGGCATTAATGATTGGGAAGACAGGCCAGATAACAGTAAAACTATAGATGACTGGAGATCAGAACCACAGAAAAAGCCAGGAACCTACTATAAATATAATGATGTAAGGGTTAATGTATTAGCATATTCACTTCTGCATGTTTTTAGGGAGTCATTACCAAAAGTTTTAAAAAAGTCAATTATGGATCCAATCGGAGCATCTGATACTTGGAGATGGTATGGTTATGAGAATTCTTGGGTAAACGTTGATGGTTTGATGATTCAATCTGTATCAGGAGGAGGTCACAATGGTGGAGGAATATTCATTAGCTCAGAGGACCATGCAAGATTTGGTCTCCTTTATTTAAACAAGGGAAGGTGGAATGGGCAAAGAATTATTTCTAAAGAATGGATAGAGAAATCTATTACACCCTCAAAAACTAACCCTGAGTATGGATATATGTGGTGGATTAATTCTGAAAAAGGTAAAAATTATGAAACCACTGATTGGAAAAATGTTCCAACTAATATTTTTTATGGAAGTGGTTTTGGAGGTAATAAAGTAATTATAATTCCGGACGAAAACATGGTAGTTGTTGGAAGGTGGTTAGGAAGTCAAACAGAAAGCACATTTATCAGAATGATATTAGACTCTAAATAATTAAATTTTAGCTTTATAAAATTCTCTATTCAATTTTGCAATATTCTTTATTGATATACCCTTTGGACACTCAACCTCACATGCACCTGTATTCGTACAATTACCAAAGCCCTCTTCATCCATTTGTTTAACCATATTTAGAACTCTTTCTTTTGCTTCAACTTGTCCTTGAGGAAGATATGAAAATTGAGAAACTTTTGCTGAAACATATAACATAGCTGATGCATTTTTACAAGTTGCTACACATGCTCCACAACCAATACAAGTTGCAGCATCAAATGCATTATCTGCATCTTCCTTTCTTATAGGTGTAGTATTAGCATCCTGAGTATTACCTGATGTGTTTATACTAATATAACCACCTGAATGTTGGATTCTGTCAAAGGCAGATCTGTCAACAACTAAATCCTTAATAATAGGGAAAGATTTAGCTCTAAAAGGCTCAACAACTATCGAATCACCATCTTTGAATTTTCTCATGTGAAGTTGACAAGTGGTTATTCCCTTGTCAGGCCCGTGTGCTCTTCCATTAATAAATAAAGAACAACTACCACAAATCCCCTCACGACAATCATGGTCAAAAGAAATTGGATCAATATTTTCATTTATTAACCTTTGATTTAGTACATCGAGCATTTCAAGAAAAGACATATCAGGAGTTATATCATCAATTTCATATTTGGTGAACCCTCCTTTAGTATCAACATTTTGCTGCCTCCATATTTTTAGCTTAAGTTTCATATTAATATTTTGCAGGTAAATTATCTGTTACAGTTTTTTTTATGAAATCCCTTAGATCTTGATTTGATTTTTGTAGATCTTCTCTTCTTAAGTACATCATGTGACCACTTTCGTATCCTTTAAATGTAAACCTTTCTTTAAGTTTTCCTGAGGGGTCAACTTGTTGAATCGTATATTTTGCTGCTGAAAATGTTGTTGCTCCATCATAATAACCAGACTGAATTAAAACATTCAAAAAAGGGTTTTCAGCAATTGCTTCTCTAAACCTTCTTCTAATATTTACATTATCTGTATTCCATGGTCTAACTGACAATTCATCTCTCGCCCATGTATTGTACTTTATATCTGTTTTAAAATTTAATATTTCGCTAATGTAAGAGTTCATTGCAGGAGTAAATGCATGGTCCCAAGAACTGAGTTCTTGTGGATATTCAGGATAAGTTCCCCCATCTTTACTATCGATTCCCTTATATCTAGAATCTAACCTTCCTATTGTAAAGCCCTCATCCCTTAACAACTCTTTCCAAAATAATCCAGTTGTTATTATTAGGTTATTATCTAATATTACATCATATCCAATTCCTGTAAGGGATTCAATTTTTTTTGCAATGTCTTCTTTCAAATTTTTATTTAAATATCCTCCCTTTGCAATTGAAGGAAGTAAATCGTAGTAAGCAAAATTCTCGGAAATTTCAATTACATCAGATAAAGTTTTGTTCTGAAGTTCATCATTAAGTTTTTTATGGTACCATGCTGTAGCTGTAAAATATGGGAAATCAACAACTGGCTGAACAATATTTCCACCACCTCTTGCATAATTGTAATCTTGAAGTTCATAATCAGCAGGAGAGACAAGTACTACTCCATTTAGATATAACCATTGATTTTGTTGTAACTCATGAGCTAATCCCATTACCCTTACACCACCATAACTTTCACCAACCAGATATTTTGGAGATTTCCATCTTTCAGATCTTGATACAAAAGTACTTATCCACTCAGCTAAATATTTGATATCCTGATTAACACCAAAGAACTTTTCTGATGCTTCATCTTTGGTCATATCTTTTAATATTCTTGAAAAACCAATATTAATAGGATTAACAAAAACAATATCTGCGACATCAAGAATTGAATATGGATTTTTCTTATATCCATATGGTTGTATAGGGTAGCCTTCATCATCAATAATTAAACTATAAGGACCTGTATATCCCATATGCATCCATATTGATGCTGAACCAGGACCTCCATTAAAAGAGAAGACTAAGGGTCTATTAGAGTTATCATTAATATCAGTCCTCTTATAATATGTGTAATGTAATGTAGCTATTACATCGCCAGATTCATCCCAAATTGGTTGTGTTCCAACTTGAGCTGAATAATTTAACTTTTCACCCAAAATAATTGTGGAATGATTAGTAATAACTTTTATGTCGGAAGGAATTTTTCTGCTATTTAAATTATTCTGAGGATAACAAATAGAGAGGGAAAAAGCTATAATAATTAAATATATTCTTTTCATAAAATTATTTATATGATCTAGTTTTGACTTCAATTTCCTCATATTTTAACTCTTCTCTGTGTAGTTTTGCCTTTGAGGGTTCACCAACATATTCCCATGCAGAAACAAACTTAAAATTTATGTCATCTCTAATTGCCTCTCCATCTTTTGTTTGGTATTCTTCTCTAAAATGACCTCCACATGATTCATTTCTTTCAAGAGCATCTTTAGCAAATAATTCTCCTAGTTCCAGAAAGTCAGCAACTCTTACTGCTTTAGCAAGTTCTTCGTTATATTCATTTATTTTTCCAGTTACATTAACATTATTATAGAAATCCGTTCTTAACTTCTTTATCTCATTAATAGCATCAACTAAATCATTTTGATTCCTTGACATCCCACATTTGTTCCACATTATCTTACCTAACTTTTTATGGTAATAATCAACCGAGTTTTTGCCTTTATTATTAACTAATTTTGTCAAAAGTTCTTGAACACCTTTTTCACTTTCAACAAATTCATTTGTTTCAGTGCTAATTTTTCCAGTACTAATATCATCAGATAAATAGTCTCCTATTGTATATGGTAGAACAAAATACCCATCGGCTAGTCCCTGCATTAATGCAGATGCACCCAATCTGTTGGCTCCATGATCGGAGAAATTAGCTTCTCCAATTGCAAAACATCCTGGTATGGAGGTCATTAAATTATAATCGACCCACACACCGCCCATAGTATAATGAACTGCAGGATATATCTTCATAGGAAAAACATATGGATCCTCATCAACTATCTTTTCATACATCTGAAAAAGATTTCCATATTTCTGCTTAATAACCTCTTTCCCTAATTCATTTATTACTGATTCATCATTTTCATCTTGGCCATTTAACAATGCTTTCTCCTTTCCATATCTAATGATTGAGTGAGAAAAATCTAGATATACAGCTTCACCTGTTTTATTTACTCCATAACCTTTATCACATCTTTCTTTTGCTGCTCTAGAAGCAATATCTCGAGGAACTAAATTACCAAATGCAGGATATCTTCTTTCGAGGTAATAATCTCTGTCATCTTCTTTTATATCAAGAGGTGACAATTTTCCTTCTTGAACAAGTTTAGCATCAGCCAAATCCTTTGGAACCCATATTCTACCGTCATTTCTAAGTGACTCTGACATCAAAGTCAACTTAGACTGATAATCTCCTGATACAGGTATACAAGTTGGATGAATTTGAGTGAAACAAGGATTTGCAAAATATGCCCCTTTCTTGTGAATTTTCCAGGAAGCTGTAACATTACTTCCCATTGCATTTGTAGATAGATAAAAGATATTTCCATATCCTCCAGATGCAATTACGACTGCGTGTGCAGAAAATCTTTCTAGCTTACCTGATATATGATTTCTAGCTATTATTCCTCTTGCTTTCCCATCTACCTTAACTAAGTCCATCATTTCATGTCTACTAAACATTTCAATTTTACCTCTTGCAATTTGTCTATTCATTGCTGAATATGCTCCAAGCAGTAACTGCTGACCTGTTTGACCTTTAGCATAAAAAGTTCTTGAAACTTGAACACCTCCAAAGGATCTGTTGTCTAGCAACCCACCATAGTCTCTCGCGAATGGAACACCCTGGGCTACACATTGGTCAATAATATTTCCAGACACTTCTGCAAGACGATAAACGTTAGCCTCTCTAGACCTGTAGTCACCACCTTTTATTGTATCATAAAAAAGTCTGTAGTCTGAATCACCATCACCTTGGTAGTTTTTTGATGCATTAATACCTCCTTGTGCTGCAATAGAATGTGCTCTTCTAGGAGAATCTTGAAAACAAAACGCTTTTACATTATAACCTAGTTCTGCAAGAGTTGCTGAAGCAGAGGCACCGGCTAAGCCCGTACCTACAACTATAATGTCAATATTTCTTTTATTCGAGGGGCTGACTAGATTGATGTTTCCCTTATGAGACTCCCATTTTTCAGATAATGGACCCTTTGGTATCTTTGAGTCTAATTTTGAATTTGTTTTTATTTTTTTAATTTCAGATCTAGTTATTTTATTGATCTCAAACTCAGTTCTTAATTTATCAGGTGTTAAAAGCTTATTTTCTTTGTTATAATTATCAATTATTGTGTTTAGCTGTAATTTAACTGATCTAATGCGTTTATTTTTTTTACCAGAATCTTTATCAGATGATTTTACTTTCTTACTATCAAAACACCAATCATTATTTTTAATTTTTAAACTACAAAAAAACTTAGTTCTCTTGTTATTGTGATGATAGATAAAAAAAGGGGAAACTACATCTTCCTTTCCATTTTTATATTTTATATGTTTTTCCGTCAAATATAATCCCATAATACAAATATATAACTTAAAATTTAATTGTACCCCATTTTGTGCCCCATATTTAATGCATTAAATTGTGAAAAATTGCAATAAAAATAAACCCTAAAGGGATAAAAATTGAAAAAATAAATGTGAATGACTTTATTGGTTTATAGTATTTTGAATCAACCCCAATTGTTTTAAAAGATGAACTAAATCCGTGTAGTAAATGTAATGCTAAAAAAATAAATGAAACTGAGTATATGGAAGTTCTAACTGGACTTTCAAATTTATGAATTAGTTCCTCATAATATCTATCAGGATCTTTTGGTAGAACCTCAACATATTTATAATTCATTTCTGGTATCCAAAAATCATAAAAATGAAGGAAAAGAAATAAAAGAACAACACCCCCACTAAATATCATATTTCGTGAAATCCATGAGGCATTTTGACCACCAGCATATCTAGTATATCCTCTTCCTCTTGATTTTCTATTAATAATCTCAAGATAAAAACCCATAACAAAATGGAATATTACACCAAATATTAAAATTGGTTGTAATACAAATTGAACTAGGGGGTTATTTCCCATAAAATGGGATAAAAAATTAAATATTTCTTCGCTAAAAACTGAAGTAATGTTTATCAGGAAATGTTGAGTTAAAAAAACTACTAAAAAAATACCTGACAAAGCCATTAGTAATTTTTTACCAATCGAAGATTTAAATATAGAAATTAACATTTTCTAATTTTTTCAATTTGTAAAAATAACTTATAAAAGTTGAAATAACTATTTTATTTTAAATTGATTTTCTATTACAGTATCACCTCTTTCTATAGATATTGTATAGGTACCTTTAGTTAAATAATATTTTCCATTTTGAGATTTAATATCAATTCCTGAATTTATATTCTTATTCTTTAATAAACTGTAATTCAGAAAGTTAAAACCATTATCTAATAAGAAAGAATCTGTATATACAGTTTTTAAATTTTCATCTTTAATTTTAAAATCTATTTCATCAGTAAATTTTGCATAAATAGGTATCTCTAAATTTGGTAAAATATATTCCTTTTCTGTGCTCCTTTTTGTACCCCACCTACTAGAAAATGTCAAATCTTTAATTTTAAAGAGTTTTAAATCATTATCTAGCTCATCTTGATTAAAATTCTGGATTATAGAGATATCCGCTAAATAAATAGATCTTCCATGAGTTCCTACCAATAGATGCTGCTCATCTTCCTGTATAACTAGATCATGGACAGCTGCAGATGTAAGACCTTTATTAAATGGTTCCCAGCTTTTTCCTTGATCTAATGAAATATATACCCCATGATCATTTCCAATATATAAAATATTTTTATTTAGATTATCTTCTATCACTACATTTATAGGAGAGTTTGGAAGATTTGAACTTATAGACTCCCATGATTTTCCATAATTTTTGCTTCTAAAAAGGTAAGGTGAAAAATTATCCCATCTATATCCATCAAGAGAAACGTATATAACTTTCTCATCATGATTTGAAGCATATACATTACTAACCCATAAATCTTGGGGTAAGCTATCAGAAATATTCTTCCACGATTTTCCACCATTTTTTGTAATATGAATAAGACCGTCATCACTTCCAACATAAATTACTCCCTCTATAATAGGAGATTCTGAAATTGTAGTAATTGTACCATATGGGACATTCCCTTTTTTACCACCTCTAGTTAAATCTTCAGATATATTTTCCCAATCATCTCCTTGATTAATTGACTTGTGTAAAAAATTTGAACCAAGATAAAGTACATCTTGATTATGAGGTGATAATAAAATTGGTGTCTGCCAATTAAATCGAAAAGGGGACTGACCTAGTTCATGAATTGGCTTAATGGACTTTCTTTTACCATTATCTAAATCTAACCTAAAGTAAAAACCAAACTGATACCCTGTATAGACAATACTTGGATTTCTATTATCTATTTGTACTTCCATTCCATCTCCACCTAGAATTTCTTTCCATGGATATTGACCCGTCATATTCCATCTTTTGTTCTCTAATGAGTTGTATGGCCCCATCCAAACTCCATTATCTTGAAGTCCACCATAAACATTATAT
>CEVE01043453.1_pt1 | contig 10261 bp, 14 predicted proteins | sample 356431 | NCBI WGS metagenome assembly CEVE01 (sample SAMEA2622764, study PRJEB7988) | marine metagenome | isolation source: saline water (ENVO:00002010), including
ATTTTTGTAGTATCTTATTTCGTGAAAAGGAATAAACTAACTTATTTAACAAGTTCATATTCAAAGTTATGAACTGATATTTATTCTCTTATCTAAAGAAAAGTTAAATTCTAAATCTATAAGTTCATCTTTTGTCTAACTATTTCAATAGTTTGTTGATGTTGTCTATTGTAATTTTTAAAACAATTTTATGAACAGAGTCTTTAGGTTTCTTAATTTCTTTATCTAACCTATTTAACAGATCAGCTATTGTGTTTTCTTTAGTCATTAAAATTATTTGTAAATACGAATATAGTCTGCTTCACCAGCTAAATATGCAAAAGAATATGGATTTCCATTTTCAAATAACTTTTCATAATATTCTTTAGCTTTTAACGTATCTTTTTTTTCATAAATATACCAATTGGCAATACTGTATAATGCTACCTCATCGATTTTAATTTCAGATTCTTGGATCAACCCTTTATGGAATAATGATGTTTGATGGTAGCTCATATTCTCAATTATATCCATATCCATGGATATTTTTTCTAATACTCTATTAGATTCTTCAATTTTATTTTGTCTTTTATAAATCATATACAACCAGTGGGCACTTGAAACTATATTATCATCATATTTATGTGTGACAGACCTATCATTAAATGCTAAACCAGCATTATTCATGTCATTTTTAAGATAATAAGCAAGACCTAAATGATACCAAATATTTCCATGTAAAGTAGTCAAGGGGATGTTTTGTTTATTAGGTAACCCATCAGGTTCTATTTGATCTTGAGCTCCATCAATTAATTCTAAGGCTTTTTTAAAATCACTTATTGCATTATCATATTGTCTTGTTGAAATGTATCTATGACCTCTATGTCGATATAATCGGGCATCATTTGGAAAATTTTCAATTCCTAATGTGAAAATTTTAATAGCTTCTTTATAATAGCCAAGGTAAGCAACTCTTCGTCCATACCAAATTAGTGCTTCTGGACTATTTTCATTTTCAGAATAATTTATTTGAGCTGATTTAAAATTATTAAATGATTTACCATCTTTAATATCAGGACTTATTAAAGTATCACCTAATAAGGTAATCGTTTCAATTGTTTTACTAGGATGTGATGATTTAAAAGAATTCTGGTTTGATAGACAAGAACATAGAATCAGAGTTGAAATAATTAATAATTTTTTCATTAATAAATTAATATTATTTATTAAGGTAATTTATTAGCTCATTCATTTTAAAATTTAAGGAATTGATAGCATCTGAATATCTTTTATCCCACTCATATAACCTATCAGAAGATTTTAGAGCAATTTCATATTCCAAACCAGGAAGTATCCATGCAGCATAACCACTAAATGGATCAGAGGATGCATAAATAGATCTATACCATGAGCCAAAATACATCCCTTTATCTGATATAAAGCTTTTTTCTAGATCAATTAATTGTTGATTTATACTAGAAAGACTTTTATTTGAATAGGATCCGGTATTTAAATATTTTCTTATCTCTTCTGTTAAAATATCAGATGTATTCTCAAGAGATTTTATAGCTTCTTTAGAAAGGGTAAAACCATTAAATTCATCATTAAATAAAATAATTTTATTTTCTGCATTTGTAAAATGTATTTTTAAGTCTGATGCATAACGATTTAAATTATATGGTATAATATCACCATTAGCCATTCTAAGTGTCATAATTCCTGCAATATGCTCAACCATTGGACCCATTTGAAATTCAGGGTCTACATATCTTTCATAAAATCTAAAACTATCATAATTAGAGTGATATACATTCGGACCACCAGCACCTCCACTTAATGATGGAACCCCCACATGCATATAAAAAGCAATGTGATCAGATCCTCCTCCTAAGTTTCCGATTGGAGGTTCATTTTTATTTTCTTTATTCCAAAAATCATATAAACTCTGATTAGTATAAGGATATTTGACATTTTTAGAAGCTTCTACTAATAATTTTTTTAAAGTAGGTGCAGATGATGCTCCAAATCCTTTTCCTGATACAGCACCATCAAAATTCATATAAATGACACCTTTAGCATTTAACTCTTCCCTCATTTGTTCAACCCATTCTGTTGATCCAATAACACCGTGTTCTTCTGCATCCCAATGACCAATAAGAATTGATCTTTTTGGAGAATAGCCCTCATCTTTTAATTTTCCCAAAGTTTGACTTAAACTAAGTAACATTGCAGTTCCACTACTTGGATCTGTTGCACCAAATCCCCATGAATCAAGATGACATCCTAGTATTATCCATTCATCAGGCGCATCAGTACCCTTTAACATTCCAATTACATTTGTTGCACGGACAAAATCAATCTTTTGATCAACCTTTAATCTAACTGTTAGAGAAGCCCCCCCTTGTAATCTATAAGTAAATGGGAGTCCACCCTGCCACGATTGAGGCACAGGGTCACCATTCATTTGACTTAAGATTTTTTCGGCTTCACCATAACCTATGGGTGATACAGGAATAGTATGTAATTGAGCATTTTTAGGATCAATTCTTTCAATTTTTTCTTTACCGTCTATAGGAAGTGCAGGTTCAAATGGAGTTAAAGGATCTCCTGTAAAATCAGTTGTCAGTAATGAACCCCTTTGAATTGTTGATGAATTATAATAAGGCCCGTAAGGATAAACAAGACCTTTTGTGAAACCACTATCCTGAGGATCAGTATATATAATTAACCCTGATGCTCCATTAGCTTCGGCAAACTTTGCTTTATAACCTCTAAAATTACCACCATACCTAGCTATGACAATCTTACCATTTACATCTATACCGAGGGATTTTAAAGTTTCAAAGTCTTCCTTACGTCCATAATTAGCATACACTACTTCTGCAGTAACATCACCACTACCAGAAAAAGCATTCCATCCTTTCCATAATTCAGGGTCTTTGGTAAAAGGATCGTCTTCAATAATATCCTCTTTTTGATTTAAAACATCTCTATATGGAGTAACAATTTCAATTAATGATGTTCCAGGATTTTTTGGGAGATAAACATCATATGAGTAGTTTGTAACTTTCATACCGGCAAGCTTCATAACCTCTCCAATATATCTTATAACCTCTTGGTTTCCTTCACTTCCGACAACATGAGGTCGTTCAGTAAGTTTTTTTAAATGTTCTTTAAATGAAGCTTTATCTATATTCTTAAAAAAAGATTCTTCAATTTTCAATTGGTCATTCCATGAATCTTCTGAATATCCTTCATATTGAGCATTTAAAAATTGAAATAGAAAAAATGATATTAAAATGGAGTAAATTCTTTTCATATTTTAGATTAAATTTTCTTGAAAGTAATAATATTAAAATAGAAATCAAACGAGTTGTTAATGAGATTGTTTTTTGAAATATTTTTTAGTGGTGTATATAGTGAATACCATTGGCTAAAAAATCAATATGAAAGTTATTACAGTATTACAAAAAAATATAATGAGCTTTCCCCAAAAGAGGTCAAAAGAATTGTCCATAAATATAAAGATGAACTAAATAATGAAAGCACAAGAAAACTTAAGTTTAAAAGAGTAAAAAAAATTCAAAACTTATTGGATAAAAAATTAAAAAGGTTCGAAAGTGATACTTACAATGAATTAAATAGATATGGAGACCTGAAACTATATAGATTTTACCAATTTGTAGTTGCTTACAAAAAAGCTCTTGAAGAATATTATAAAGAAGTTATTTACTCCTAGCTTTATAATAATGTTGGAGACAAAATTATATCACAGTTTAAAACACCAGAAACCGGACAATTTAACTTAGCATCCTCAGCTAATTCATTAAATTTTTCTTGAGAAATATTTGGAATTTTTGCTTTTAGATCTAACTCAATAGAAATAATTTTTCCATCCTCAAAAATCAAGGTTGCATCAGTATTAAGTTCTTCTGGGTTATACCCAGCTTCATTTAAAACAAAACTAAGTTTCATATTAAAGCATCCAGCATGAGCAGCAGCAATGAGCTCCTCTGGGTTTGTCCCAAGTAGACCTTCATCATTTTCAAATCTTGTTTTGAAAGTATAAGGCATTTTATTAAATGCACCACTTTGAGCTGTTAAATATCCACTTCCAGTAGATCCATCACCATTCCATATTGCGTTAATCTTTCTTTTCATATAATTAATTTATTTATTCTGTTGGAACAAGCTTATAGTCGTAAAGTCTCTCAGCAACCAAAATATCACTATTGAACTCTCTAAGTGAATGAATTAATCCATCTTTAAACTTAAAAACCCAAACATAGTTATTATCATACTCACCATTCTTTCCTTCTGCATCACCAACTTGAACGATTGCCACACCATTTTCATCTGAAACTGAATCAGTTGTAGTTAAAACAATTCCATTTGGTAGTATCTCAGGAATTATATTTGCAAAATATTCATCGAAAAGATTTTCTTTATTCCATATTACTCCACCTTGTTCTATGATCCCCATCCATGCAAATGTAAATTCTTCATGCAAGAGTGATTTTGCTTTTTCAGGATTTGCTATGATATTATCAAGAAAACTCTGAGCATTATCTAAGTTTTCTTCAGAAACATCATTATCTAGTCCTATTGAACATGATGTAATAATTAAAAACAAAAAAATTGTGACTATTCTATTCATTATTTAAATTTAAAAAATCTAAATTATCTTTCCTATTCCTCTTTCCATATAATTAAGTCATCTCTTAATTGGTCAAACCTACTATTTAAAGAGTCTAGTAGAATTTCTCCTTCTTCAAATCCCATATCATTATAAACTTCAGTAAAATACTGGTAGTAATCATACAATCCTCTCCATGTTAAATCAGAATATTTAGATTGAAACTTTTTATTATCCCACGGGTTACCATTAAAGTTTAGTTTACCACTTTTCTTATACACATCAACCATGTCCTTGATAGTTGATTTGTAAATAGAGTCAATATTCGACCACTTATCAAACTGATCTGTTGTCGGGGATTTAAAAATTGATAAATCACCATGATTGTCTGGATTACTACAAGCAATAAATAATAAAAAAATAAATAAAGTTTTTCTCATAGAATGGTTATCGATAAACTAAAAGTAATGATTTTTAAATTTAATTTAAGTAGATTTGACATCCAATAAAATTAAAATGAAGATACACTCATTAATATCAATTTTACTATTACTTATTTTTTCAAGATGTACTGATATGAATATATTACCCCCAAAAGCAGATAAAGAAGATAAAATTTTAGAAATTCATGGAGATACTCGCGTTGATCCATATTATTGGTTAAATGAAAGAGAAAATCCTAATGTTATATCTTATCTAGAAGAAGAAAATAATTATTCAAAATCAGTTTTAAAATCAACTGAAAAATTTCAAGGAAAATTATTCGATGAAATGAAAGGGAGAATTAAGGAAGATGATTCATCTATTCCATATTTTTTAAATGGTTATTGGTATATAACTAAATATAAAAAGGGAAAAGAATATCCTATCTACACAAGAAAATTCAAAACATTAGATTCCAAAGAAGAAGTTTTACTTGACGTAAATAAATTAGCTAAAAATTATGATTACTATCAAGTATCTGGTTTAAGTGTTAGTCCTGATAATAAAAAAGTTTCTTATGGAGTTGATACTCTATCTAGAAGAATCTACACTATAAATGTTAAAGATCTGGAAACAGGTAAAATGCTATCTGACCAGATTAGGGGTGTAAATTCATATGTGACCTGGTCATCTGATAGTAAAACATTCTTTTACACCGGTAAAGACAAGGAAACTTTAAGATCTGATAAAATTTTCAAACATAATCTTGGAGATAACCAAAGTGATGATGAACTTGTATACGAAGAAGAAGATGAAACTTTTTCAACATATGTATACCCATCTAAATCAAGGGAATATATATTTATTGGATCTCAAAGTACACTATCCTCTGAATTCAGATATCTATCTAGTAATACTCCAAATAATGAATTTAGTATAATTCAGAAAAGAGAAAGAGGTCTAGAATATCAACCTTATCATATTGATGATATGTTTTATATCACCACAAATCATAATAATAGTACAAATTTTAAGATTATTAAGACGCCTGTATCAAACACAAGTAAGTCCAACTGGATAGATATAATACCTCACAGAGATAATGTCTTAATTGATGATCTAGAATTATTTACAAACTTTATGGTCATTGAGGAGAGAGAAAATGGATTGATCAATATAAGAGTTAAAAGTTTTGATGGTAAACAAGATTATTATATAAACCAAAATAGCAATCTTGATTTTCAGAATGATACATATTCTGCTTCCTTAGGATATAACCCCGATTTCAATACTGATGAAATTAGAATTAATTACAGTTCATTAACTATACCTTCCACAGTTTTAAAATATAATATTCAAAATAAAGAAGAGGAGATAATAAAACAACAAGAAGTCTTAGGAGGTAATTTTGATTCAAATAATTATGTATCCGAAAGAGTATTTGCAAAAGGGCATGATGGTAAAGAAGTCCCGATTTCTATTGTAAAACATGTTGATACTGAACTAAACTCAGACACACCTCTGCTTTTATATGGATATGGCTCGTATGGAGCCACTATAAATCCTCGTTTTTCTACAACAAGACTTAGCCTATTAGACAGAGGTTTTGTTTATGCAATTGCTCATATTCGTGGGGGTCAATATCTTGGTAGAGACTGGTATGAGGATGGAAGAATTTTTAATAAAAAAAATACATTTAAAGATTTTATCAGTGCATCTGAACATTTAATTGAAAATAACTATACATCTCCCAACCATTTATATGCTGAGGGAGGTTCAGCAGGCGGTTTATTAATGGGTGCAGTAATGAATATGTCTCCAGAATTATATAATGGAGTTATTTCAGCAGTCCCATTTGTGGATGTTGTTACAACTATGCTAGATGAATCTATTCCTTTAACCACAGGGGAATATGATGAATGGGGTAATCCTAATGAAAAAGAATTTTATGACTACATGCTCTCATATTCACCTTATGATAATATTAGGAGTGTTGAATATCCAAACACTCTTGTAACAACAGGTCTTCATGATTCTCAAGTACAATATTGGGAACCTGCAAAATGGGTTGCAAAATTAAGAGATTATCATAAAGGTGATAATAAAATTATTTTACACACTAATATGGATGCAGGACATAGTGGATCATCTGGTAGATTTGAAGCACTCAAAGAGATTGCAATGGAATATGTATTTCTTTTTATGTTAGAGGGTATTAAAAAATAATAATTTTTTTTATTTATATAATTGAATAAATAAATAGGCTGATATTAACATCAGTATAATAAAAGTTAATATAGTCATCAACCTATTGATTTTATTGTAAGAGTATTTTAGCCACATAAACGGAATTGAAATAGCTACACATAAGACGACTCCAAGAAAAACAAAATCAAAAAACTCTTTTAGATTCATATATTAAGTTAGAAGATACCTATTAAATACAGTAAAGCACCAATTACAATAAATATTATAAAGCTAATTATTGAATTTTTATTAAAATCTGAATTGAAAGCACCACATTTAGGACAATAGTCCCCAAAAAAACGAATTTCACCCCATTTAGAAGGACCATGAGGAATATTATACATATCTAGACATTCTTTGCACTGCTTCATTTAATTGATTTATTGTTAAAATTTATTCAATTTAAAAACAAGATTTTAATATTTAAAATATTTTGATTTTTTTTAAATTTAAATATGAGGTACTATTTTATTATTGGTTATTTATTTTTTCTAATCTATTGGATATATATAAAGATTACTAAGAGAAATGGAATTTAAAATAATTGAAACTGAAAAAGGACAGAGAGAAAAAGTATTCAAGGGCAATACTATGCTCTACAAAAAAACAAAGGTGGAGCATGGTTCAGACATTATTGAATATGAAATGGTGGTTACTTATTATGAGGCTAATATTGAATTTGGAGTCTTTAGGGAAAATGAAATTGTTAAAGATGAAGAGCTAAGGAAATTTCTTGAAGATGTTTTTTTAGATTATATGCTTAATAATTCAATCCCCTCACTGGACTAAATATTATTGTCTCTTCGCCACTTTTCATATTTTATATAAACTTCTTCATCAGTTGTAATTCCATGTATATCCGTTTCTCCAAATCCTAGATCAGCTATTTTTTTTGTTATTTCAAAAATTTTTTTCATTGTTTCTTTTCTATTATCTATTCCTTTAGTCTCTATGTGCTTGTCTAATGAGAGTAAATATTCGAACTTTAATTTATCTGGAATTTCCATTTTTTATTGTTTTGTGTGTTTTGAAAAAAAGTCCCATAATATAGAACTTGTTTTAAGGTGTTTATCTGAGCTATAATCCCACCAATGACCACCATTTATAATCTTATAGTGTACAATTTCACTATTATTTTCATCAGAATTAAATGTATATTTTTCAAAATTTACATTTACAGAACTATTAAAAAACTTTGAATATATAGAGGTGCTTCCTAAATACTCCAGAGTCTCGTTAGCATTAGACTTATTATTAGATTTCCAAAAATCTATAACTTCATCAACACTTTTAAATTCCGCCTCACCATAGCCATTGTAGGCAACAACTCTGTCTGATGTTCCATGTATCTTCAATATCGAAATTGGTGATGATGGATTACAACTATTAAATGTTTCATTGAGCATTGTTCCTGCAACATCTCCAATAGCAGCAATTATATTTTCAGTATTACAAGCTAAAAAATGAGAGAACATCCCACCATTTGAATAGCCTATTACATAAACTCTATTTAAATCAATAATATTATTCTGATTAATTTCATCTAATAAAACCCTAAAAAAACCAATATCATCTGTATTACTTTTATTTACGAATGATGTTGATGATGAGCTAGGAGGAGCTGCGTTCCAATGAGAAGATCCAACTGACAAATTAGATCCTTGAGGATATACCAATACTACCCCATTATTATCTGCAATTTCAACCAGATCAGTTTGGTTAAAAAATTGCTCCGCTTGACCTTGATAGCCATGGAAATTAAAAATAACAGGCAGGTTTTCACGATTATCTATATTAGGGGGAATATATAAGATATACTCTCTATTTAAACCACTATGCTCAATAAAATTCGATGAAAGACCCTCGTAGAAGGTAAAATCAGAGTAGTTATCTTTAGGTTTATTGTCAAAATCAGACTTAGAACAACTTAGTAAAAACAAAAATATAACAACAAAGATCTTCCTCATTGAAATAAAAGTAGTAACTAAAATTTTAGATGTCTAACAGTCTCAGCATTATTCTGTAATTTTTTTAGGGAATCAACACCAATCTCAATATGCTTTCTATCATATTGCTTAGAGTTAATCTCATCTTTTTCCATTGTTTTAACACCATCTGGAAACATTGGAGAATCAGATACTAGAAGGAATGCACCAATAGGAATTTTGTTATGAAAACCAACTGTAAAAAGAGTGGCTGTCTCCATATCAATTGCATAAGCTCTTGTTTTCTTTATATAGTCCTTAAATTTTTTATCATATTCCCAAACTCTTCGATTTGTTGTATAAACTGTACCTGTCCAATAATCTGTAGTGTGCTCCCTTATTGTTGTGGATATTGCTTTTTGTAGTGCAAAAGAAGGCATGGCAGGGACTTCAGGTGGAAAATAATCATTTGATGTACCATCACCTCTAATAGCTCCAATTGGAAGAATAAAATCTCCAATATCAATTCTTTTCTTAAGTCCACCACATTTTCCTAAGAATAGAACAGCTTTTGGCTTAATAGCAGATAATAAGTCCATAATTGTAGCAGCATTAGGACTTCCCATACCAAAATTTATTATTGTTATATTATTTGAAGTTGCTGAGGGCATATTTTTATTAATACCATGAACTCTACAATTCATTACGTCAGAAAAAATGTCTACGTACTTATCAAAGTTTGTAAGTAAAATATACTCTCCAAAATTTTTTAATTCGAGTCCTGTATACCTGACAAGCCAATTATCTACAATTTCTGATTTGGTTTTCATATTACAAAGTTAGAAAATTAAGGTGATTATAAATCTCAAGGTATTTAATTCATATATTTAAGTATACTTTAAATCAATAAAATGAGAAACATTTATATTTTTATTACAGCTCTAACCTTTATCTCTTGTGATTTAGGCGATAATTATTCTGGATTTGTTCAGGATAATGACGCTAAATCAGAGATTGTGGTTAAACTTGCTGATTCATACCTAGCAGGTAA
>CEVE01080868.1_pt1 | contig 10252 bp, 7 predicted proteins | sample 356431 | NCBI WGS metagenome assembly CEVE01 (sample SAMEA2622764, study PRJEB7988) | marine metagenome | isolation source: saline water (ENVO:00002010), including
GGCAGAGCGGCGGTCTCCAAAACCGCAGGTTGGGGGTTCGATTCCCTCCGGGCCTGCCACTTAGAACATGAATAGCACATTAAATAAAGTTTTATGGTTAGTATCTTTAACTGCTGGATTCTCGGCAGTTGTATTATTCAGCTATTTAGAGCAGCAATTTGGTTTAGGATTGCTCTATAGAGTTCTAATACTTTTAGGTCTTCTAGGTATATCGCTTGGTGTGTTATCACAGACAAACTTTGGTAAAAATGCTTTTAAACTTATATCTGATTCAAGATTTGAAATTGCAAAAGTTGTTTGGCCAAGTAGAGGCGAAACAACCCAAATGACTATTATCGTATTAGTAATGGTTCTTGTTCTTGCCTTAGTATTTTGGGGATTAGATTCACTGCTATCATTTTTGTCACAATTTATATTGAGTTAATTTATGAACTGGTATGTAATACAAGCTTTTTCAAATTGCGAAGCTAAAGTAAAAGCGGCCCTTGAAGAAAGAATAGAGATGTCGGGACTATCAGATAAGTTCGGTGATATTATGATTCCTACTGAACAAGTGACCGAACTTAAAAAAGGCCAAAAAAAACATCTAGAAAGAAAATTCTTCCCAGGATATATGCTTGTCCAAATGGAAATGGAAGATAATACATGGCACTTAGTAAGAAAAACTCCAAATGTAATGGGTTTTATAGGAGGAACAAGGAATAGACCTCACCCATTAACAGATGCCGAGTTAAATAAAATAGTTAATAGAGTGGATGAAGCTGTAGAAAGCCCTAAATTTAAAACAGTTTTTGAGTCTGGAGAAACTGTAAGAATTAATGATGGTCCATTTAATGACTTTAATGGAATCGTAGAAGAAGTAGATTATGAAAAGAATCTAATAAAAGTATCAGTAAGTATTTTTGGTAAAGCAACTCCAGTAGAGTTGAATTTTTCACAGGTAGAAAAGAGTTAGGAATGGCAAAAGAAATTTTAACAGTAATTAAGCTTCAGGTTCCTGCAGGTGGAGCGAATCCCAGCCCTCCAGTTGGTCCTGCATTAGGACAGCATGGTTTAAATATCATGGATTTCTGCAATGCTTTTAATGAAAGAACAAAAGAAATTGAAAAAAATCTTAAGGTCCCAGTCGAAATTACAGTCTTTGAAGACAGAACCTTCACTTTCATCACAAAATCACCTCCAGCATCAGTATTATTGCTTAAAGCTGCAGGATTGCAAAAAGCTAGTGGAGAGCCTAATAGAAATAAAGTTGCAAGAATTTCTCTAAATGAAGTAAAGAAAATAGCTGAAATGAAGATGGAGGATTTAAATTCAAATGATATAGATGCCGCAATTAAAATTATTTCTGGCACAGCTAGAAGTATGGGAATTGAAATTAAAGAACATGGCTCAGCTGAGAAAATTGAACAAGATGTTTCACTAGAGCCGGAAGCTGCATCAGCAGAAGAAGCGCCAGCTGAAGAGGTATCATCTGAGGAAGCACCAGCTGAAGAGGTATCATCTGAAGAAGCACCTAAAGAAAAATGAAAGAAACAAGGTATAAAAAAGATTTAGCTAAATTTGATGCAGAAAAAATCTATAGCTTTGACGAAGTATTGGAATTAATTGCTGGACAGCCTAAAAGAAATTTTATTGAATCTGTAGATGTTGCAATTCAGCTAGGAATCGATGCAAAAAAATCTGATCAGAATGTAAGAGGATCGCTTACGTTACCTCATTCTCTAGGTAAAGAAATCAAAGTTGCAGTTTTTGTAGATGATGATAAAACTGCTGAAGCAAAAGAAGCTGGAGCTGACTTTGTTGGTTCTGATGACCTTATTGAAAAATATAAAGACGGAAATATAGACTTTGATGTCGCTGTTACAACTCCATCGATGATGAAAGTTGTTAGCAAGCTTGCAAAAGTTCTCGGTCCTAAGGGGCTGATGCCAAACCCAAAATCTGGAACAGTTACAGATAATGTAGGACAAGCGATTAAAGATGTTAAACACGGTCAAGTAAGATTTAAGACAGAGCAAGCAGGAGTAGTTCAGGGAACCATAGCAATTTCCTCCATGGATAAAGAAAAGATTAAAGATAATCTTGATTCTTTCGTAACTGAACTCAAAAGACTAAAACCTGCTTCTTCAAAGGGAATATATATAAAAGCAATTTATCTCTCGACAACAATGGGTCCAGGGTATAGAATTGACATTTCTCAATATTGAGACATCGAAGACTGAAGGTGCACAAGCTTAATTTCCTTCACAGATAGTTTCATAAACTTATAGTCTTCGTATTTATTTTAAGATTTTTTGTTATGGCATTAACTTTAGAAGAAAAAAAAGAAATAGTAGCAGATGTTAGTCAGTTAGCTAGTAATTCATCTTCACTTGTAATAGCAGATGCAAGAGGATTGAAGGTATCAGAGGCTAATGAGTTAAGATCAGAGGGCTATAAAGCAAATGTTAGTTTTAGAGTAGTCAAAAACACACTTGTTAGGCTCAGTCTCAAAGGCACCGAGTATGAAGACATTGATGGTGAGTTTTTAAACGGACCAACAATGCTCGCTTTCTCTTACGAAGAACCAGGTGCAGCAGCAAAAATTTTAAAAGCATTTGCAAAAAAGAATGAAAACCTAACTATTAAGGGATTATCTATTGATGGAAAGCATTTTAATGGCTCTGAAATCAATAAATTAGCAACTTTACCAACATTTATTGAAGCTATTTCGAAATTTGCTGGACTTTTAAAGGCACCTTTAGGTAAAATTGCATCTCTTATGAATGAGGTTCCTTCTAAATTTGCTAGAACAGTAAATGCTGTTAAAGAGCAAAAGGGTTAAGGAGATAAATATAATGGCAACTAAAAAATTAACTAAAGAAGATATATTAGAGTCTATATCAAACATGTCAGTAATGGATTTAGTAGATCTCATTAAAGACATAGAAGAAAAATTCGATGTTACTGCAGCAGCAGTTGCAGCAGCTCCAGTAGCTGGAGGTGTAGCAGCAGCAGCTGAAGGAGGCGGAGAAGAAGCAGAAGAAAAAAGTGCTTACGATGTAGTTTTAACAGCGGCTGGAGATAAGAAAGTTGCCGTTATTAAAGCAGTCAGAGCGGCTACTGATTTAGGTTTAAAAGAAGCTAAAGATTTAGTTGATGGTGCTCCAAAAACTGTTAAGGAAGGAGCTAAGAAAGAAGATGCAGAAGCGCTTGTAGCAGCACTACAAGAAGCCGGTGCTCAAGCCGAGATGAAATAATCTTAGCAAGTTCTAACATATTTTAATGACATACTCTTTTACCGAGAAGAAACGTATTCGAAGACAATTCGGCACTCTGCCTAATGTCATGTCTTTGCCGTATTTACTGAAAACTCAAACAGATTCATATGCTGATTTCCTTCAAGAAAATCTTGACCCATCAAAAAGAGAAAATAATGGTTTAGAAGAAGTATTTAAATCAATATTTCCAATAAATAGTGCTTCAAATAATGCCGCACTTGATTATATTAGCTACGAGCTGGGAGAATGTTTATATACACCTCAAGAATGTAAGATGAAGGGTATTTCGTATGCCGTGCCATTGCATGTGAACTTACATCTGAGATTCATGGATAAAGCATCTGGTTATAAAACGGTGAAAGGAAAGCCAATTGAGGATAGAGTTTTTCTGGGAGATATACCTGTTATGACAAAAGATGGAAGTTTTGTTGTAAATGGTACTGAAAGAGTTGTTGTCTCTCAGTTACATAGATCTCCCGGAGTGTTTTTTGATCATGACAAGGGTAAAACCCACGCATCAGGTAAGGTGCTTTACGCAGCAAGAATAATTCCTTATAGGGGTTCCTGGCTTGATTATGAGTTCGATGCAAAGGACTTGATATTTGCAAGAATTGATAGAAAAAGAAAATTCCCTGCTACAGCTATTCTGAAGTCACTGGACATGACAGATCAAGAGATACTTGATACTTTTTATGAAAAAATAAATGTTGTTCTCAAAAATAAAAGAATCTTTCTTTCAATAGATGCAAAAGATATCAAAGGGAAAGCATTTGATTTTGATTTAGAAATTGCTGGAAAAAATGTTGTATCAGGAAAAAGAATTAATGCAAAAGTAGCAAACGATTATGCAAAACAGAAAGAAAAACTAATTGAAATTGAATTCGATTCATTTGTAGGCCAAACACTAGGCGAAGATATAGTCAATAAGGAAACAGGCGAAATTCTTTATCCTGCAAATACCCTGTTAGAAAAATCTGTTCTTAAAAAACTTATTGACTCGAATCTTGAATCATTCAACATAATCTATGTTAATAGTATAGATAGTGGTTCTTACATAGCGGATACATTAAGAAATGATCCAAGTAAAACAAGAGCTGAAGCATTAGTAGATATTTATAGAATGCTAAGGCCAGGAGAACCACCTACAAAAGAGTCAACCGAAGTCTTATTTAATAATTTATTTTTTGCAGAAGATAGGTATGACTTATCTGATGTTGGCAGAATGAAATTAAATTGGAGATTAAAAATAGATGATCGTTCTGATGTTTTTGTTTTAACCAAAGAAGATATTGTCGAAGTTCTAAAAAAACTCGTTGATATTAGAAACGGTAAGGATACTGTTGATGACATTGACCATCTTGGTAATAGAAGAATAAGGTCTGTTGGTGAAATGACGGCAAACCAGCTAAGAATAGCTCTAGTAAGAGTTGAAAGAGCGGTAAAGGATCGTCTTGGTATGGCAGAAACAGAAGGTTTTAAGCCTGCCGATTTGATAAATGCAAAACCTATAACAGCTGCCTTTAAAGAATTTTTTGGTTCAAGTCAGCTCTCTCAATTTATGGATCAAAATAATCCATTATCAGAAATTACACATAAAAGAAGAGTCTCAGCTTTGGGTCCTGGTGGTTTGTCTCGAGAAAGAGCAGGCTTTGAAGTTAGAGATGTTCATCCCACACATTATGGTAGAGTTTGCCCAATTGAAACTCCTGAAGGTCCTAACATAGGCCTTATAAATTCTTTATCTACTTATGCTAGGACAGATAAATATGGCTTTATTGAAACGCCATATCAGGTAGTCAAAGATGGAAAGGTTACAGATGAAATAGTCTATTTGTCACCAATAATGGAGAAAAACCATTTTATAGCTCAATCCAATGTAGAAGTTGATGGGCGGAAAAAAATAGTTAATGAATTTATCACAGCAAGACATCAAGGGGAAACAAGCATGGTAAGCGTAGGAATGATAACTTTGATGGATGTGTCACCAAAGCAAGTGCTTTCAGTAGCTGCATCATTAATACCATTTTTAGAAAATAATGATGCGAATAGGGCTTTAATGGGTTCCAATATGATGCGACAAGCTGTACCAACACTATTACCTCAAAAGCCATTGGTGGGAACTGGACTGGAAAGACAGGTTGCAAGAGATTCAGGTGTTTGTGTTGTAGCAAAGAATTCGGGCGTCATTGACTCAGTTGATGGCGGAAGAATAGTTATCAAAATATCTTCAGGTGATAACGTAAGTGTAGATATATATAATCTAATAAAATACACAAGATCAAATCAAAATACTTGTATAAATCAAAGACCACTTGTCAAAAAAGGTGATCATGTTAAAGCTGGAGACATAATTGCAGATGGACCTTCAATTGATTTAGGTGAATTAGCTATAGGACAAAACATGAGGATAGCATTCATGCCATGGAATGGATTTAATTATGAAGATTCAATACTTGTTTCAGAAAAAGTCGTTCAGGAAGATAGGCTAACAAGCATACACATTCAAGAATTAACCTGTATTACAAGAGATACAAAATTAGGAATGGAAGAAATTACTTCAGACATACCTGGTGTAAGTGAATCTGCATTATCAAAATTGGATGAAAACGGAATAGTTTATGTAGGAGCAAAAGTCGAAGCTGGAGATATTCTAGTTGGAAAAGTTACACCAAAAGGAGAGTCTCAACTATCTCCTGAAGAAAAATTACTTAAAGCAATATTTGGCGAAAAAGCTTCAGATATTAAGGATACATCGTTAAGGGTTCCATCAAGTGTTAGCGGTACAGTTATTGACGTTCAGATCTTTACAAGAGATGGCGCTGAGAAGAATCCAAGAGCTAAAAGTAATGAAGATTTAATGTTATCTGAATTTAACAAAGATTTAGATGACGAAATGAGAGTTGTAACAAATTCTTTAAGAAACACATTAATACAAGCGTTTAAGAGAGAAAATCTGATAACTCAAAAGGGTAAAGTTACACAAGAGTCCTTAGATGAAATGGATCTTAATAATCTTCTGAAACTTAAAGTAAAAAACAAGAAGGTTACAGATTTGCAAAAGAATATATCAGATCAATTTAAGAAATATCAATCAGAAAATAAAGAAAAGATGGCAATTTTCAAGAAAAAGATCGAAGGTGGAAATGATTTAGCACCGGGAGTCTTGTCAGTCATAAAAGTTTATCTTGCAGTTAAAAGAAAAATTCAAGCAGGAGATAAATTAGCAGGAAGGCATGGAAATAAGGGAGTCATTTCAAGCATCATTCCTATCGAAGATATGCCATATGATGAAAATGGTGATCCAATAGATATTGTTCTTAATCCTTTAGGTGTGCCATCTAGAATGAATGTTGGACAGATTCTTGAAACTCATTTGGGTTTAGCGGCTAAAGGTCTTGGAGAAAAAATAGATAAAATGCTTAGGTCAAATGAGAAAGTTTCTAATGTGAAAAAAGTTCTAAAAGATATTTATTCCTTTGGGCCAAGAGATAAAGATGAAATTGATTCATTCAAAGATATTGAAATAAATGAGCTTGCAACCAATCTTGTAGATGGTGTGCCATTTGCTACACCTGTCTTTGATGGCGCTAATGAACACCAAATTAAAGAACTTTTAAAATATGCAGATCTACCAGAAAGTGGACAGTTTCAATTATATGATGGAAGAACAGGTGAAAAGTTTGATAGACCAGTCACTGTGGGCTACATGTATATGCTTAAACTTAATCACTTAGTTGACGATAAAATGCATGCCAGATCAACAGGCTCATATAGTTTAGTTACACAGCAGCCATTAGGTGGAAAAGCACAATTTGGTGGGCAAAGATTTGGTGAAATGGAAGTTTGGGCTTTAGAAGCTTATGGAGCTTCCTACACTTTACAAGAAATGCTTACCGTAAAATCAGACGATATAAGCGGAAGATCTAAAGTTTATAAAAACATTGTTGATGGTAACTATGAAGTTGAATCAGGAGTTCCAGAATCATTTAATGTTCTCAGCAATGAAATAAAAGCATTGGGTATAAACCTAGAATTAGAGGACTCAAAAGAGGAATAATATGCAAGACATCATCAAAAATATTAACAAAAATACTAGACGAAACTTTGATCTTATTTCTTGTGGTCTTGCTTCTCCTCAGATGATTAGATCATGGTCATGGGGCGAAGTTAAGAAACCAGAGACTATTAATTACAGAACTTTCAAACCAGAAAGAGATGGCTTATTTTGTTCGAGAATTTTTGGACCAATAAAGGATTTTGAATGTTTGTGTGGCAAGTACAAAAGAAGAAAACATAGAGGAGTAATATGCGAGAAATGTGGAGTTGAGGTAACTGCAACCAAAGTAAGAAGAGAGAGAATGGGTCACATCGAGCTAGCTTCTCCCGTTGCACATATATGGTTTTTAAAATCACTCCCTTCAAGAATAGGTTTATTTCTTGATATGACCTTAAGAGAAATTGAAAGAGTTCTTTATTATGAAAGTTTTGTAGTTGTTGAAGCAGGAATTACTGACCTTACAAAAGGACAATTACTCACTGAAGAAGAATACTATGAAGCACTAGACGAATATGATGATGACTTCACTGCACTCATGGGAGCAGAGGCTATACAGATTCTGTTAAGCGAAGTTGATTTAGAAAAAGAACTTCAAATAATTAAAGAGGAATTAAACACTAGTGGTTCTGAGACAAAGATTAAAAAACTACAAAAGAGATTAAAACTAATCGAAGCTTTTAGGGAAAGTGGACAAAAACCGGAATGGATGATTATGAATGTTCTTCCAGTCTTACCTCCAGATCTAAGGCCATTGGTACCTTTAGATGGAGGGAGGTTTGCAACATCTGATCTAAATGATCTGTATAGAAGAGTCATAAACAGAAACAACAGGCTTAAGAGATTGCTACTTTTAGGTGCTCCAGAAATTATCGTTAGAAATGAAAAAAGAATGCTTCAAGAATCAGTGGACGCACTTTTAGACAACGGTAGAAGAGGAAGAGCTATATTAGGCACAAATAAAAGACCATTAAAATCACTTGCAGACATGATCAAGGGTAAACAAGGAAGATTTAGACAAAACTTACTTGGTAAAAGAGTGGATTATTCAGGCAGATCAGTAGTCGTTTCAGGGCCAACATTAAAACTTCACCAATGTGGATTGCCAAAGAAAATGGCACTCGAATTATTTAAGCCATTTATTTTCAATAAATTAGAGCAAAAAGGAATAACAATAACAATTAAAGCTGCAAAACAATTAGTTGAAGAAGAAACTCCTGAAGTGTGGGATTGTTTAGATGAAGTTATCAGAGAACATCCAGTTTTATTAAATAGAGCTCCAACGCTTCATAGGCTTGGCATTCAAGCATTTGAGCCAGTATTGATTGAAGGTAAGGCCATTCAATTACACCCTTTAGTTTGTACTGCATTTAATGCTGATTTTGATGGAGACCAAATGGCTGTTCATGTGCCTCTATCATTAGAAGCACAACTTGAAGCACGTGCTTTAATGATGTCAACAAATAATATTTTATCTCCTGCTAGTGGAGAACCAATTATTCAACCAAACCAAGATGTTGTTTTAGGCATCTACTATTTAACTAAAGAAGATTTTGGCCTTCCAGGGGAAGGAAGATCTTTTGTTGATGTGCATGAGGTAAAGAGGGCTTTCCTAGAGAAGCAAATCAATTTACATACTAAAATTAAAGTAAGAGTCAAAGAAGGAGAAAATAAGAAAGTTTACGATACTACTGTTGGCAGATGTCTATTATATGAAATCATGCCTACAGGGCTAGAATTTTCAAAAATAAATAAAACACTAAAAAAGAAAGATGTTGTTAATCTGATATCTCATGTATATAAAGATTTTGGGTTAAAAGAATCTGTTCTTTTTGCTGACCAATTAATGTATCTTGGCTTCGAATATTCAACTTCATCCGGTGCATCTATTGGAGTAAACGATTTTGAGATTCCTGATAATAAGGAGTCTATTATTTCTAATGCAGAAAATGAAGTGCAGAACATAGAACAACAATTTGAATCAGGCCTTCTAACAAAAGGTGAAAAATATAACAAAATTATAGATATTTGGTCCAGAACTAATGAAAAAGTAGCTAGTTCAATGATGGATGCTTTAGGAGATCAGATAGATACTGACAAAGATGGCAAAGAAACAATATCTCCATCGTTTAATAGTGTATTCATGTATGCAGATTCAGGAGCAAGGGGGTCTCCAGCACAGATAAGACAGTTAGCTGGGATGAGAGGTTTGATGTCTAAACCAGATGGCAGCATTATTGAAAGTGCTATTACATCCAATTTTAGAGAGGGCTTATCTATGCTTGAGTACTTTACTTCTACTCATGGCGCACGAAAGGGTCTTGCTGATACTGCTCTTAAAACTGCAAATTCAGGTTATCTAACAAGACGTTTAGTTGATGTATCTCAAGATGTTGTTATTACCACAGAGGATTGTGAAACTGAGGAAGGTATAACTGTAGAAGCAATTATCGATGGCGCATCTGTAATTCAAACAATATCTGAAAGAATTTTAGGCCGAGTCTTACAAGAAGATATCAAAAAAGGGAGTAAGGTGATTTTTGAAAAGGGACATCTTTTTAATGAAGAATCTGCTACGGAACTTCAAAATTCTGGCGTAAAGAAAGTAAAAATTAGATCGCCAATTACTTGTGAAGCAAGCCATGGTTTATGTGCAAAATGTTATGGGCGAGATTTAGCAAGAGGACATTTAGTTCATATCGGTGAAGCAGTAGGTGTTGTTGCAGCTCAATCAATTGGAGAGCCAGGAACACAGCTTACTATGAGAACATTCCATATTGGTGGAGCTGCATCTGGTTCAGCAGAGGACGATTCAATAACAACATTAAGAGGCGGAGTCGTAGTATTTGGATCCTCTCTAAAAACTGTTGAGAAGAAGAATGGTGAATTCATTGTCGTATCAAGAAATGCACATTTGACAATTCAAGATGAAGACGAG
>CEVE01034319.1_pt1 | contig 10215 bp, 8 predicted proteins | sample 356431 | NCBI WGS metagenome assembly CEVE01 (sample SAMEA2622764, study PRJEB7988) | marine metagenome | isolation source: saline water (ENVO:00002010), including
TCCCAAGTATATGACCTCCATTCCACTTTCCTTAAATGAACGTGCCAAAATTTTAATGCCTCGATCATGACCATCTAGGCCAGGCTTGGCCATTACAACTCTAATTGGATAATTTCTTTTCATGATTTAGTATCCAAAAATATAGTCATTGGTCCGTTATTTTTAAGAGTTATATCCATAGTTTCTCCAAACTTTCCTTCTTTAATTTTTAACTTACTATTTTTAAACTTATTCACCAAGCAATCAAACATTTTTTTTGCAGACTTGGGCTCCATCGCAGATTTAAAGCTCGGGCGATTTCCTCTTTTTGTATCAGCACAAAGGGTAAACTGACTAACCAACAAAATTTCTCCTTGTACATCTAATACACTAAATTGATTTTTATCTTCAAATAATCTTATATTTAAAATTTTATTATATAATTTATCGATATCATTTATAGTATCATTAAAATATATTCCAATGAATATAAGCAATCCATCATTAATACTAGAAATAGTTTTATTTTCAACCTCAACTTTTGCTGAGCTTACTTTCTGTATTAATGCTCTCATATTCCAATTTTTACAGTAGCCTTAACGAGCTTATCTGTTAAGTAGTCAATGCACTCTTTACTTGCAGATAGTTTAATTTTAGATAATTGAATTTTATCAAATTCTTTATTAGAATTCTCTAAATATAAAAATATAGGACAGCTACCAGGATACAGAGCCACAGTTCCTTTAATTATACTTAAAATATTAGGATCTTTGTAGTGAAATGGGATTTTTATGTTTATAGTTTTCGACAGAGTTTGCATAATACTATCTAAAGTATATATTTTATCAACAATTATTTTGGGATTATTTGAGTCAAATTCTCCTCTAGTTGATTTTTTGCCAATTATAAATATTTTAGAATCTTCATGTAATATGTTTCTAAACTTTTCATATACATTACTAAACACAAAAAGTTCTGCCGTACCAAATAAACACTCTAACGTAATTATCCCCCATTGATTATTATTCTTATCATAAAACAATTTGACATCTTGTATAATTCCACCTGCTTTCAAAATATCTTTTTCTTTATTATTACCAATTCCTACGTTACTTAAGTTGATTAAATCATCTTTATGCTTATCAAGTGGGCTACTCATTAAATAAAATCCAATTGCAGCTTTTTCATGATTTATTAATTCACTATTCTTAAACTCATCGCTATCTACTAATTCAGGGGTTGATATAGATATTGCTGATTCTCCTCCAAAAAGACTTGATTGGGCTGAATTGGAGCTATTGTTTAATTTTTGTCCAAACTTTAATGCAAGTTCAATTGATTTAAATTTTTGTGAGCGATTTCCCTCTAACTCATCACATGCTCCTGATAAAATTAAGTTTTCTAAGATTTTTTTATTCACGGCCTTAGATTCAATAGAACACAAATCAAAAATATTTTTATATTCGCTATTGTTTTTTCTATTTTCAACTATTTTTTCTGATGATTTGGTGCCCACATTCTTAATAGCAGAGAGTCCATAGTGTATATCTCCATTAGCATTAGCTTTAAAAAAAGTTTCTGATTTATTAACGCATGGAGGTAAGATATTAATGTTATGATTTTTTGCATCATTAATCAGAACTGCCAATCTGTCCGTATCACCATACTCTGAACTCATATTACATGCATGAAATTCTGATGGATAATATGTTTTAAGCCACGCAGTTTGATAAGCAATAATTGAATATGCCGCAGAATGGCTTTTATTGAAACCATACTCTGCAAACTTTTCTAGTAAATCAAATATTTCGATAGCAATTTTTTTATCGATACCTTTTTTTGCTGCTCCATCTATAAACTTAATTTTAAAAGTTGCCATTAATTTTTTCTTCTTTTTTCCCATGGCTCTTCTCATTTCATCTGACTCAGGTAGACTTAAGCCACCAACATCAAGACCAATTTGCATAACTTGCTCTTGATAGACAATTATCCCATAGGTTTCTTTTAAAATTGGCTCTAAGCTAGGATGTACATATGATATGGGGGAAGAGCCCTCTTTTCTTGATATAAACGTGGGAATATTTTTCATTGGTCCTGGACGATATAATGAGTTCATAGCAATTAAATCTTCAATTCTAGTTGGATTTAATTTTTTCAAGTATTCTTGCATACCGCTAGATTCAAATTGAAAAACTCCAACAGTCTTACCTTTAGAAAAAAGAGAGTAAACTTTTTGATCATTCAAATTAATTGACTCAATATCAATGTCTACTCCATGATTAGACTTAATAGCTTTAATTGTTTTATCAATTACTGTTAAATTTCTTAATCCTAGAAAATCCATCTTTAATAAACCTAAATCCTCTAAAGACCCCATTTCGTATTGCGTCGCAATATCTTTAGAATTAGCGCTTTTATAAAGAGGAACATGGTCCGTTAAAGATCCTGGCGTAATTACAATTCCAGCAGCGTGTGTTGATGCATGCCTATGCATGCCTTCAAGTATCGTTGAATTCTCAATTAGCTGTTTGTGAATATCAGACTTATTAACGATATCCTTGAACTCTTGATTAACTGACATTGCTTTTTTCAAAGTCATTTTAGGCTCGTTTGGAATTAATTTTGCAACTCTATCAACTTCACCATAATCCATTCCTAAAACTCTTCCTACGTCTCTTATTGAACCCTTTGCCTTCATTGTACCAAAAGTTATAATTTGAGCGACACTGTCCTCACCATACCTTTCTTTTATGTACTGAATGACTTTTTCTCTTCCTTCAATACAAAAGTCAATATCAATATCAGGCATTGTTACTCTGTGTGGATTTAAAAATCTTTCAAAGATTAAGTTATATTTCATAGGATCGACATTAGTAATTCCAAGGCAATACGATACAATTGAGCCAACTGCAGAACCCCTGCCTGGACCTACAGGTATACGTGAATCCTTTGCATATTTTACGAAGTCTTGTGTTATTAAAAAGTATCCAGCAAATCCCATTTTTTTTATAACTGACAGCTCATACTTTAATCTATCAATAATTACAGGACTTGGATCTCTATATCTATCTTTTAATCCTATCATACATAAATTTTCCAAATATTCATCTGGAGAGTTAGAAGATTCTGCTGGAATTGGAAATTCAGGTAAGTGAATTTCACCAAGAGGGATATCAACATCACATGATTCCGCTATTTTTAAAGTGTTTTCTATAGCAGAGGGATATTTTTTAAAAAGATCATACATCTCATCTGCGCTTTTAATATAAAATTGTTCGTGTTCGTATCTATGTCTATCTGTATCACTCTTAAACTTTCCCATACCACAGCAAAATAATATATCGTGAGCATCTGAGTGCTCTTTAAGAGAATAGTGATTATCATTAGTAGCAACTAAAGGAATATTTAGTTCTTTAGATAATTTGACAAGTATTGGACGGGCTTTTTCTTCTTCTTCTATACCATGTTTTTGTAGTTCTAAATAAAATCTATCATCAAAAATCTCTAGATGATCTAGTGCCGCTTTTTTCGCTGATTCATAGTCTCCTCTAACTGCATAACTTGTTACTTCTCCAGCCAAACACGCAGATGTTGCAATCAATCCCTCATTATATTTTTTTAATAGATTTTTATCAACTCTTGGCTTATAATAAAAACCATTTAGATAGCCTATAGTCGTAAGCTTCATCAAATTTCGATAGCCTATATTATTTTGTGCTATTAAAACTAAATGGTAATAGCCCCATTTATTATTACCTACGTTATATGTTTTTTGATCATGTTCGCCTGCGGCAACGTAAACTTCACATCCAAGGATTGGTTTAATTCCAGCTTTTTTTGCCTGTTTATAAAAAGGTATTAATGAAAATAAATTTCCATGCTCTGTAACGGCTATTGTATCCATTCCAATGTCACCCACTCTATTAATCATCATATCTACAGATTGTGCAGCATCTAACAGAGAGTAGTCAGTATGGTTATGTAGGTGTACGAAATCGCTCATGTTACATTATATATATTATTAATAATCCTAAAACAATTACTTTTTTTAATAGACCTGCCCCTTCACTACAAGAGGTGACTGACGGGTTATTAATCAAAAAATATAAAAGATAAAAAAGTGGTAAAAATATAAGAAATATTAAAGATAAAGTATAATATTTTAGCAAATCATAATTAATGAAGTACGCGCATTGAATGCAAAATACTAAAATTAAAAAACAGCTTATAAAAATAGTTTTTCTTATTCCAAAAAAAACAGCCGTTGTGTTAATATTGTACTTTTTATCTCCAGGATAGTCTTCAACATCTTTTACAATTTCTCTTATTAAAGATATTGTAAATACAATGAAGGCTTCAGGCAAAATATTAATTATTGAATTTTCACTAGCGATTGCAACAAAAATAAAAATTAAAGCTAAAAAAAACGACACTAGCATATTTCCTATAATTGGAATATTCTTAAAAATCTTTGAATACACGATTAAAAAGGGGCAGCTGATTAAAATTATTAAAACTGAATGTATATTTAAGAAAAATGAAAGTATAAATGCTAACACCATCATTGAGCCAGCTATATTTGAAAAGAAATTTAATAAGTCTGGATATTGAACTAATACTCTTTTAGGCCTATTGACTCCATCTGTATTCATATCAAAAATATCATTGATAATATTAGAGCTCATAAAAAGTAGCAAGATAATAATACTACTAATAATAGATTCAATTTGAAAAATACTTTCATTGAATTTTAAAAGAGTTATAAAAATACAAATAATTGATATTGCCACATTTTTTAACCTAATAATTGAAAAAAAATTATTTATCATAAGTCCCTGGATTAAATTTTATTTTTAGTAATTTTAATAGCTCGACAGTCATTGTTTAGGTCGTTGAAAAATTCTATTTTGGGGAAACTTTTAAAAATTTCAAGAAGTTCTGATTTTTTAAAAAAATGAGACACCTCAAATACTGCAATGCCGTTGTCAACCAATATCTCCTTTAGTATCTGTGCATATCTTTTATAAAAATTCATACCATCGTTAAAATCAGTCAATGCAATATCAGGTTCAAAATTTTTAACCTCATCATTTAGCTCGGTATATTCACTTTTTGATATATATGGTGGGTTTGATATGACTAAATCATATTTTTTATTAGGTATTTCTTCCAAAATATTACAATTAAAAAATCGTGCATTACTTACACCTAATATTTTAGCATTTTTCTTTGCGATTTTTAATGCTGCATTTGATACATCTACACAATCTACATTTTTTGTAATTTTCTCAATGCTGGCCGTAATCGCAATACATCCACAGCCTGTTCCTATATCTAATGTATTATTATATTTTTTTTGCTTTATTATATCTATTAAAATTTCTGTTTCGGGTCGAGGAATAAGTACATTTTTATCAACCATAAAATCCCTACCATAGAATGAGCTTTTTCCTAGTATATATTGAAAGGGTGTTTGTTTTGCCCTGCATAATAAAAAATCAATCGCTGTTTCATAATCCGACTTATTAATTTTAACATCATATAGATTTATAGTATTACACTTAAGAATATCTAATAAAAACCACACGATTTCTTTTTTAGCATTATAAATTTTGTGATCGTACAAGAATTGAGATCCATGCCTTATTAATTTTTTTATAGTTGTGGGTTGATTTCTATGTAGCTTGTATATCTCCAGATTATGCATTATCTAAAGATATTTTTTGTTCTTCAATTTTTAATGAATCTATTAGCTCTTGTAGGCTACCGTCTATAAATTGATCTAACTTATAAAGTGTAATATTAATTCTGTGATCAGTTATTCTATTTTGTGGAAAATTATATGTTCTTATTTTTGCGCTTCTATCTCCGGTTGATACCATGGACTTTCTCTTTTCAGATATCTTTTTTTGCTGTTTAATTTGCTCAAACTCATACAATCTAGTCCTTAAAACTTTCATAGCTTTATCTTTGTTTTTATGCTGTGAACTTTCATCTTGGCAAGTCACAACAATCCCAGAAGGATTGTGTGTGATTCTTATGGCAGATTCGGTTTTATTTACATGTTGTCCTCCAGCACCTGAGGCTCTGTAAGTATCTATTTTTATATCAGAATCATTTATTTCGATATCAACAGATTCCGCTTCTGGCAACACGGCTACCGTCGCTGCACTAGTATGAAGTCTTCCACTAGATTCGGTGTCTGGAACTCTTTGTACTCGATGTACTCCGCTTTCAAATTTTAACTCGCCATATACGTTATTGCCTTTCATTGATAATATTGCCTCTTTTATACCTCCACCCTCATTTTCACTCATATTAACTAACTCTATTTTCCACTTTTTGATTTCAGCATATCTTATATACATTCTGTATAAATCATTAGCAAATAAGCAAGCCTCACTGCCTCCTGTTCCAGCTCTTATTTCTAAAATTATATTTTTTTTATCGTTAGGGTCCTTAGGAATGAATAAGATTTTTAAATCATCTTCTAATTTTTCAATATCATTTAAAATAGCTTCATTTTCATCTACGGCCATTTGTGCTAATTCACCGTCTTCATCTTTAATCAATTGCAAATTTTCGTTATAAGTATGCTTCTTACTTGCATACTCTTTACATTTTTTATAAAGAGGCTCTAAATCTGATTGTTGCTTTGATAAATCAGCTAATTTTAGATGGTCATTTAAAATTTCAGGGGAAGATATTTTAGATGTAAGTTCTTCGTAAATGGATATAGTTTTTTTTGCCTTATCTATCATTGTTAAATAGCATCAGCCTTGTATTTGTTTCCCCTCACTGAATCATACTTATCTCCAAAAGCAGATTTTAAAGCTTCAAAGGCAACTTCTAATTGCTCTTTATTTGGCTCCTGTGTAGTTATTTTTTGAAGTAACAATCCTGGCTTACATAACAATTTAATAAAATAATTTTTATCCATATTTTTAGCTAAAATCTTTAAAACCTCATACGAAAAACCGCTTACAATAGGCATACATACTAGATGAAGCGATAGTCTTTCTATTGTTTCTAATTTTTCTAAAGCAAAAGCTTTAATTACAATACTATCGATTACAGAAAATGAAAAAATTGCAACTATCATTACAATGAACAAGAAGCTAGTGCCACACCTAGGGTGTTCTTTTTTATATTTTTGAGTATTTTCATATGTCAACTCTGATCCATCTTCAAAAGTGTAAATAGTCTTATGTTCTGCGCCATGATATTGAAATAGTGTTTGCACATCTTTTAATCTTGAAATTAAAATTAAATACATGAGAAATATACTTATTCTAATAGCTCCAGCTACAATATTAAAGGCGATGGGGTTATCATTAGATAGGAATCCGGTAGCAAAAATTGGCAAAAACATAAATAGACTAATTGCAAATATAATAGCTAGAAGATTCATTAGCGACTCAATAAGCGGATTTGTTTTTTTATCCTTATCCTCTTCTGATATTTCTGCTGACCAGTTTAGTGTTCTATAGCCAATTTTCATTGCCTCATACAAACCAACTGCGCCCCTTAAAATTGGAAGTTTAAAAAAATTATTTTTTTCATTAAGTGGCTTAAAAGGAACCGATTCAAATTTGATGGTTCCGTCATTAGCTCGTACAGCTGTTGAGTATGCGCCAGGTACTCGCATCATAACGCCATTTATAACTGCCTGACCACCCACAAGAATCGATGATCTCATTATTATACAAATTAATTGTTTAATTATCGTTTTCATTTCAATAAAAAAACGGTTTTAACCTAAATAAAACCGTTCTTATACATTACAATTATTTTTATTTCTTTTCAGATGAATCAGAAATTGAATATTTTTTGTTGAATTTTTCTATTCTTCCCGCCGTATCAACTAAGTTCTGTTGACCTGTAAAATATGGGTGAGATTTATTAGAAATATCTAACTTATACAATGGATATTCATTTCCATCTTCCCATTTAATTTTATCTTTTGTTTCAACTGTTGAGCGTGTTAAAAATGAATAGTCACAAGATGCATCTTGAAATACAACAAAACGATAATTTTCTGGATGTATGTCTTTTTTCATTTTCTCCTCTTATTTTAGTATGTTTTTCATTCTTTGGATAGCTAATTTAATTCTTTCTGTTGATATAGCATAAGAAAATCTTATATTTGGCTCAGAACCAAAACTTCTGCCAGGTACAGAAGCAATGGCGCAATCATTCAACAACTTAAAACAGAAATCCCAAGAACTGTCAATTTTTTTTCCAATTAATTTTTCTAAAGATGGAAAAACATAGAAAGCTCCTCCAGGAGACTCACAAGATACACCATCAATTGAATTGAGTTCATCTACTATGAAATCCCTTCTTTTTTTAAATTTATCCCTCATGATTTTAACTGCACCCTGATCTCCTGATAAAGCTTCCGATGCAGCATACTGAGCGATTGAATTAGGGCAAGAAGTACTTTGACTTTGGAGCTTAGACATTGCTTTGATGACATCTCGATGGCCAGCAGTATAGCCAATTCTCCAGCCTGTCATTGAATAAGTCTTAGAACAACTCTGAAAGGTTAAGATTCTGTCATTATCTAAGTCATAATTTTGAATACTGGTAAATGGTTTATCGTATGTTAACTGTTCATAGCATTCATCAGAAAAAGTCCACAATTCTTTTTCTTTAGATATTTTCAACACTCTTTTAATAGCTTCATCACTCCAAACTCCGCCCGTTGGGTTTGACGGTGAATTAATAATAATTCCTTTAGTATTTTTGTTTATCGATTTCTCTAGTATTTCAAAATCTGGTTCATATTGTTTAGCTGGTATTGTAGGCACTATAACTGGAGTTGCTCCTGTTACAGATACAAAATCTGGGAAAGAAACCCAGTATGGGCTAAAAATTATTACTTCATCTCCTTTTTGAAATAGGGCTTGACAAGCATTGTATAAAGAATGCTTCCCTCCGCAAGAAACAATGATATTTTCTTGTTTAAAATCTAAGTCATTATCTCTTTTTAATTTTTTAATTACTGATGATTTTAAATCTGCAGTACCTGCTCCTGCAGTATATTTTGTTATGCCATTATTTATTGCATAAAATGCTGCTTCTTTTATGTTCGGCGGAGTATCAAAATCTGGCTCTCCAACACTTAGATTTATCACATCTATTCCTTGGCTTCGCAAATCAGCTGCCTTAGCAGTCATTTCAAGGGTAATTGAAGGCTGAATTCTACTAATTCTATCTGCTATTTTCATTGATTTAAAGTATCCAAAAATTCGCGATTACTTTTTGTTCTTGATAGTTTATCTTTGAAAAACTTCATTGCTTCAACATTTGTCATATCTGATAACATGTTTCTAACAAGCCAGATTCGAGGTAAATCAGTTTTCCCAATCAACTTATCCTCCCTCCTAGTTCCTGACTTATTTATATCAATGGCCGGGTAAATTCTTCTGTCGCTTAAGTTTCTATCTAAGCCTAACTCCATATTTCCCGTTCCTTTAAATTCTTCAAATATAACTTCATCCATGCGGCTTCCAGTATCAATCAATGCCGTTGCTATAATAGATAGTGAGCCTCCATCTTCAACATTTCTAGCTGCTCCAAAAAAACGTTTGGGCTTATGAAGTGCATTTGAGTCGACTCCACCAGATAGTATTTTTCCACTGTGAGGCATTACAGTATTGTAAGCACGAGCTAATCTTGTAATTGAATCTAGAAGAATTACCACATCTTCTCCGGCTTCTACGCAGCGTTTGGCTTTCTCTAAAACCATTTCAGAAACTTGTACGTGTCTTTCAGATGGTTCATCAAAAGTAGATGCTAACACCTCTGCGTCAACGCTACGAGCCATATCAGTAACTTCTTCAGGTCTCTCATCTATTAATAAAATTATTAACTTTATATCTGGGTGGTTTGTTGTTATTGAGTTGGCAATTTTTTGTAACAACATCGTTTTTCCTGTTTTAGGCTGAGCTACAATCATACCCCTCTGACCTTTTCCGATTGGGGCAATCATATCTATAATCCGTGTTGAATATTCATTGCCTCCTGTTTCAAGTTTCATGATTTCTTCCGGAAATAATGGGGTTAAATTATCAAAATAAACTAAATCCCTACTATCATCTGGATTCTGCTCATTAATTGATTCAACTCTCAAAAGTGCAAAAAAGCGCTCATTATCTTTAGGCGGCCGAACTTCTCCAGACACCAAATTACCTGTTTTTAAATGAAATCTTTTTATTTGAGAATGAGATA
>CEVE01293940.1_pt1 | contig 10215 bp, 17 predicted proteins | sample 356431 | NCBI WGS metagenome assembly CEVE01 (sample SAMEA2622764, study PRJEB7988) | marine metagenome | isolation source: saline water (ENVO:00002010), including
ACAGAGTAGGAGTAAGGACAGCGGCAACTGACATGAAAACAAAAATAAATGCAGTTGCAAATGTAGATGCTTTAGCTGATCTTTACAAATACAATGATGCTACCCCACCAGTAAGACCACTGGGTGAGTTCCCAACCCCACCAACTTCATAGGAGATAATTATGGTATATATGTTAGATCTAATATTAAAATTAATCCAAATCATTCCTTGGGTTGTTACAGGAGCTTCTTTAATAGCTTCAATAACTCCTACCCCGCGTGATGATGTATGGATTGGTAAAATTTATAAGCTAATAGATTGGTGTGCAATCAATATTGGCAAGGCGAAAGATAAATGAGTTGGTGGAAAAAAGTAATTAATTTCTTCAAGCCTTTACCAGCAGATGAGCTACCTAATCCCTTAAAAGAACAAGAGTATGAAACAGAGTTAGTAAGAGCAAGAAACAAAAAAGGTAGATATGTTGCAGATGATCCATCCACCCCGGATGTAAATGAGGCTTATAAAAAAGTAAAAGTCAAAAAGAAAAAATAAGTAATGAATACATCTAATGATTCTCTCAGAAAGATAGAGTCACACGAAAGAGAGTGTGCCATTCGATATGCCAATATAGAGAAAAGATTAGAATCAGGCTCAAAAAGATTTGATAAGCTTGAAAACATGATATGGGGCGTTTACCCTTTTATTGTGATAAGCGTAGTATTAGCTAAATTTTTGTAATGGACGAACACAGAAGTAGATTTTCCGGAGATATGGATCGTAATGAAGTTGAGATGGATCTCAATAAATTCATGTCTATGATAGAAGAAATATCACATCTTAAAGATAAAATTAGAGAATTAGAAGATGCTACTAATGTAAACCCGCACCAAAAATGGATTCATCTAGCACAAGCTGTTGACTCCTGGCGCATTTTTCCAAGAGCTTTTTTAACCGTATATATTATTCTTTTATATACAACAGTAATGTGGTTTATGGATTTAGAGTCTCCAAACTTTGAACAATCAGGACTTATCTCAGTGGTTGTCGGAGCAGGGGCTGCATGGTTTGGATTGTATGCTGGAACAAGCGGTAGTAGTAAAAGCTTTAAAGGCGAAGAAAAGTGAAAAATGATGACCAAAAAAAACATGACAACATAGTAGCTTGGGCTATGTTAATGTTTTGTATTACATTGGCCATTGGATTTTCTTTACAAACTAAAGCACAGTCAAGTCAACAATCTGGCACAGCTTGTGTAAATGGCACCCAGTATTGTGAAAATAATAGTTTAGATACAGTTAACACAACGACCACAACTAATACCAACACTAATACAAATACTAATACCAATACCAATAATACAACCACTAATAATACAAATACTTCAACAAATACAAATGTATCTACTAACACTAACACGTCAACAAATACAAACGTAAATACAAATCAAAACACTAATGTCAATACAAATGTAAATACTTCGACTGCTACTAGCACATCAAATAATACTAATACCAATATAAATACATCTACTTCGACCAGTAATGTTAATTCTACAGTTAATCAAACTGTCAATAATACAAACGTAAATACGTCAACTAGCACATCTAATAATACAAATACAAACATAAATAAATCTGAATCTGAATCTAATGTAAACACTAATAATGTAAATCAAAATAACAACAACACGGTTTCTGATAACACTAATAGAAATATTAACGAGTCCAATAGCACCCAAACCATTCGGCAAGAAATTAAATCAGAAGCTCCGCCAGCTAGTGCTATTGCCCCAAGCATAATGTCGTATAGTCAGGATCTTTGCACCACGGGACTTAGCGGGGCATTTCAAGGTCAAGTCTTTGGTTTGTCTGGCGGTAAGTCTGTAAGAGACATGAACTGTGAAAGACTTAAACTTTCTAAGTATTTATACGATATGGGTATGAAAGTGGCTGCTATATCTTTACTAGCACAAGATGCGAGAGTTTTTAAGGCCATGTGGCAAGCAGGCACACCTGCTCCATACGAAGGCAAAATAGGAGAAGAAGCAAAAAAGTTATGGTTAGCTAATCCTTCCAAAAGACCTGACAAAGCAGATTTTGAAGCAGAGTTTATTGCAGAGTGCACACAAGAACGCAATCCAAAAAGAGATGAAATACAAAAAGACGTAGCAGGCATAGTAAGCAAAGTGGTTGTAAGTAAAAGAAAATCTAAAAGACAATGCAAAAAAGAATTATATGGGGGTTAATCCTTCTATCTTGTAATCTTCCAAGTCAATATATTTACGAAGCTAATCAAGATTTATTTCAGTTACAAAAAAATGCCAACAACTTTGAAGGAGAGTTAGCCTACTCAGTTGGTGATGATCAATTATCTACTTCAATAGATTTAACTTTTAATTTCACTTTTTATGGTCAAACTTTTGATAAAGCAAGAATGGCTACCAATGGTTGTCTGCATTTTGGTTTAGGCACAGGTAATATAAATTACAATGATTATTGTGGCGATTTTACGCCTGATCCTATAAGTTCTCAATATACCTATACTATGTTTCCTTTTTGGACTGATCTAATTAGAGACAATAATTCCCGCATGAAATCTTGGGGAGATAGCACTAAGATGATATTTGGTTGGTATGACATGAGAGAATATAATCGTAATTCAGACAATAGTTTTGAAGTCATACTATATCCAAACAATTCATTTGAATATAGATATGATGAATTAGATATTATCAACCATGATGTAATTATTGGTGAGGTGGGGGCTAACTCTACTCAAGTTTATCAATATTTATTTCACGATGAATGTAATACAGGCACCACTAATAGCAGTGCATGTGTAAATACTAATTGGAATAATACATCTTCAAATACTTTACTTGAGGGTGGCGGAAGTTTGTATGGTGTTGGTAGTGGTAATGGAGTTGATTGTTCCAATCCTTTAAATGATAGTAGCTGTTCAGGCTATGCAGATGCTTTTTTAACGCAACAATGTAATATAAGCCAGCTTTATAGTGAATCATGTCCTAGTTATTGGGCAGCTTATGATGACCAGCAATGTGACGAAGATCCTCAATATGCACCCTTTTGTCCAGGTTTTAGACAAGAGGAATCAGTAGCTTTCTTTGATAACAGGAATGTTGACTTTGGTTTTGAAGATGAGCAAGAACAATTTGCTACAGGTATATTTATAGATGATGGCCCGCATCACCATGAAGAAGAACTTTTTATTACTATAGATATTTTTGAAGAAGAGATGTTTCCGCCCTTTGAAGAATTTGGCCATGATGACTTTGAAGATTTTTTTGGTGAGCCTGAAGAAGATGAGTTTATTATTTTCTTTGAACCAGAACCTTTACCATTTATAGATGATTTTAGACCAAGGCATGAAGATCCACTACACCAAGAAGATATATTGTTAGAACAGTTTGTCCTACAAGAAACTTTATTTGTAGAAGATTTTACAGAACCTGAAAATTTCTTAGCGATTAATACTATAGAAGAACTTGATGATTGGTTTGAAGAGGAAACTAGAGAGATAAGAGAAGAGATTAGAGAAGAAAGAATTGTTGAAAGAGATGAGCCTGAAGAAGAGTTTATAGAAGAGATATTTGAAGAAGAGGCGGTTGAAGAAGTTTTTGAAGAGTTAGAAGAAGTGTTTGAAGAGCTAGAACAAGAAAGATTGGCAGAAGTTGAGGAAGAACAGCAAGAAGAAATAATAGAAGAGCTAGAGGTTATTGAGAGTGATGAGCCTACAGGTAAAAACAAAAATAGGGTTGTTGCACTTAATGTCATAAAAAACGCCTTAAACGCAGCCTCAAGCAGCGTAAACTATGGTTCTACTACCAATCAATCAAGTTCTAATACAAATGTCAGCTCTAGTGTTGCTAATCAAACATCTAGTTCTGGGTCTGGCGGGGGTATCAGCACATCTAGTTCGCCTAGTATTTCAGATCAATACGCTAGTGCTACAGCCCAAAATAATCAGGTTTTATCTATGAGTGGAGATGTGGGCGGATCTGTAACGGTTAGTATCACTCCTATGAATACTGTTGATGGCGGCACAGAAGTAGTAATGGCTGATGTGCAAGTGCAAAATGTCCAAGGTGAAATAGATACTGCCATTGGTGGCGTGATGACCCAATCAGAGGCAGATCAAATAGCAGACAAGATAATTGCTCAAAATATAGAAGCCCAACAAGAAGAAATGCAAGAGGAACAACAAGCCACAGGTGAGTATAGTGACGAGTCCGGGCTAGTTGCTTTGATAGGATATGTGCCACAATTCAACTCATATACGCAAACTACAATTCCAGATAGCACTAGTTGGTATACTTCTCAAGATATATACACCTCTGCTACACTTGATGACAACATAAACGCTTTTTATAATTATGCGAGCACAAATATAAATAATTTACAAAGCATGATGCAAAATCAACCTGAGATATGGAGGTAATATGGACTGGTTACAAAATAAAACAACACAAATAATTGCACTTGTTGGCATAGTAGGAACTCTTGCTGGGTTTGGCTACACTGGTGCTGAATATGTTAATAGGCTAGAAAACCTTGAGGCAAAAATTGGCGGTATAAGCGAAGCAGAAGATAATGTGCAAGTTATTGAAGAAAGGTTTGCATCTATAGAGACATCAGTACAGTTTTTAGAAAAAGAAATAGATGGTATAGACGTGCCTGATGTTACAGAAATAAAAACAGATATAGCCACCATCAAAGCTGATTTAGAAAGCTTAGATAAACAAATAGAAGAAATTAAAGATGACAACAAGAATCCTTTGGCTGGTTAGTATATTTTTAATTGGTTGTTCTACACCATCTAACTACATACCTATAGCAGAAAACTCTAACTTAGAGTGGAACGATAGGTTTGACTCTGATAAATGGCGAGAAAAATATAAAAAATGTGAGGCATTTTTATATCACGATCATGATGCTTGGAATTGGTGTATGGATAATGAGTAAAGTTTTATTAGGTATAGTTTTAGTTTTGCTTGCAGTTTCTTATTACTTATACAGTCAAAACCAAATACTCCAAACTAATAACGCAGTTTTAGAAGGTGCAGTAGCTAACCAAGAAGAAGCCATCAAATCATTACAACAAGACTTTGAATTGCAAACTCAACAACTTCAAGACTTAAGTATTAAAAGTCAAATAGCTCAAAGAGAATTAAATAGATACACACAGTTTATACAGAACTATGAGTTGGCCTCAAAGATATTGGCTGACCCAGTTGAAATGGAAAGGAAAATAAATAATGGAACAAAACACATTATGGAAGATATTGAGAAAATCAGCACCACTGTTGATAGTCTTGATAATGGCTTGCAGTTGCAGCCTGTTGCCAACTAAACAAATACAAGTCTCTGCAAAACCCATTGAAAGACAGATAGTTCAACCTATCATGCCTAGAGAAATAGATTTGAAACAATTGCAGTGGATTGCAGTAACGCCTGAAAACTGGGAAGAACAGCTTGCAAGAATAGAAAAACAAGAAGGCGAGCTAGTGTTTCTAGCTATGACAATTCCTGATTACGAAGTTATGGCTTACAATATGCAAGAAATAAAAAGATATATTACAGAACTTAAAGATGTGGTTGTGTATTATAGAAAGGTAACTACTAATAAAGATGAGCAGTAAACCAGAACCATATGTATACAACGCAACCATTGAGAGAGTGGTTGATGGCGATACTATTGATGTCACCCTTGACTTAGGATTTGATGTCCGTCTGCATAAACAACGCTGCAGGTTGGCAGGCATAGACACGCCTGAGTCAAGGACTCGAGACTTAGCAGAAAAAAAACTTGGTCTAGCGGCCAAAGATAGATTAATAGAGTTATGCACAGGATCTATAAGTATAAAATCATTTGGCAAAGGTAAGTATGGCAGAATACTTGCTATACCTTATACAGAAGATGGCGAAGATATTTGTCAACTTCTTATCAAAGAAGGCCATGCAGTTGAATATGACGGTGGCAAAAAAACCAAAGTCTGGGGGGACTATTAATATGATTATATCAGAAGAAGGAATTTCATTAGTTAAAAAATTTGAAGGTTGCAAACTTGAGGCTTATAAATGTGCCGCAGGTGTTTGGACATGTGGTTGGGGATCAACTCGTGGAGTTAGAGAAGGCGATGTGTGGTCACAAGAAAAAGCAGACATTATGTTAATTGATGAGTTACATGAGTATGGAAATTATGTAAATGATATGGTTACAATGCCATTGCATCAAAATCAATTTGATTCTTTAACATCATGGTGTTTCAATTTAGGCCCCACAAATTTAGCTGAAAGTTCATTATTGCGTGTCCTAAATGAAGGCTCGTACGAAGAAGTTCCGTATCAAATAAAACGATGGAATAAAGTAAGTGGTGTTGTAAATGATGGATTGGTTCGCAGACGAGAAGCAGAGGCTTTATTATTTGAAGGTAAAGATTGGACAGAGGTTTAGATGCCATTAAATAAATTTACATTTAACCCCGGCATAAATAAGGAAATGACTGACCTTATGAGTAAAGGTGGTTGGACAGATGGTAATTTAGTTAGATTTAGAAAAGGACTACCAGAAAAAATAGGTGGATGGGCAAAGAACACTGTCAATACTTTTTTAGGCGCATGTCGCGCGTTGATAGGTTGGGTATCTCTTGATGCAACAAAATACCTAGGTCTAGGAACAAACTTAAAATATTATGTAAAAGAAGGTAATAGTTTCAATGATGTAACCCCAATTAGATCTACAACAGCAGCAGGAGACGTAACTTTTTCTGCAACCAATGGGTCCTCAACAGTCACGGTTGCAGACACTGCTCATGGTGCAGTAGCAAATGATTTTGTTACTTTCTCTGGTGCTTCTTCTTTAGGCGGTAATATCAACTCAAATGTTCTCAATCAAGAATATCAGATAGCAACTATAGTCAATGCAAACTCTTATACCATAGAAGCAAAAAATACTAGCGGGGTTACAGTTACTGCTAATGCAAGTGATAGCGGTAATGGAGGCAGTTCAGTTGTAGGTGCTTATCAGATTAATACTGGACTTAATGTTTATTTACCATCAACAGGTTGGGGAGTCAGCACCTGGGGAGATGGCACTTGGGGATCTGCAGCTGCTGTAAGTTTTGCTAATCAACTAAGACTGTGGTCGCATGATTCGTTTGGTGAAGACTTGGTTATTAATCCAAGAGCTGGTGGTATTTTCTTTTGGGACGAATCATCAGGAGTTAATAATAGAGCAGTTAATATAACATCATTATCTGGTGCTAATTTAGCTCCTACAGTTGGATTACAAACCATTGTTAGTGATATTGATAGGCATGTAATAGTTTTAGGTGCTGATCCAATAGTTGGTAGTGCTAGAAGTGGTTCATCTGATCCTCTATTAATAGCATTTAGCGACCAAGAAAGTGTTACAGTTTGGGAGCCAACAGCTACAAATACAGCAGGTGATATAAGATTATCTTCAGGTTCACAGATAGTTGGCGGCCTAAGAGCAAGACAAGAAATACTTATTTGGACAGATACATCTTTATATTCCATGCAGTTTGTAGGTGCACCTTTTACCTTTGGTGTTAACCTCATCAACGAAAATGTAGGCATGATATCGCCAAATGGTGCTGTGAACGCACCAGATGGCGTGTATTGGATGGCAAGAGATGGTTTCTACAAATACACTGGCTCAGTGCAAAGAGTGCCTTGTAGTGTCTTAAATTACGTTTTAGACGATTTAAACAATACTCAGTCATTTAAAATATTTGCTTTTAGCAATAAAGAGTTTAATGAAATAGGTTGGTTTTATGCATCTAGTAGTAGTGATGACATTGATAGATATGTTAATTACAACTATCTAGAAGGAGTTTGGAGTATAGGCCAGTTGTCTAGAACAGCTTGGCTTGATGAAGGAATATTTGCAAATCCTTTAGCTACTGAAGGATCTAGCAACAGTAGTGTTTTATATAATCATGAAAGTGGAGATGACGATGATGGTTCTCCAATGGATAATGTATTTATAGAATCTGGTGATATAGATATAGAACAAGGAGAACAATTTGGATTTGTAAGCAGAATTATTCCTGATGTTAAATTTTTTGGCGACACTCCAACAACAGGTCAAATAAATTTTGTAGTTAAAACTAGAAACTTTCCCGGAGAAAATTTAACTACTAATTCAACTAATAATGTAACTAGTTCAACTAAACAAAACTTTATTCGTGCAAGAGGTAGGCAAATGGTATTTCGAGTGCAATCAGATGACGATGCTGATACAGGCGTAAGACTGGGTTTTAAATGGAGATTAGGAATAAATAGATTTGATATCAAAACTGATGGTAGAAGATAGATGGCAAAGCTTCTTGACACTAGATTACCATTAGCTGTAAATGATGTTGATGTTTCAGTATTTAATCGTTTAGTTAGAATATTAGAATTAAATTTAGATAAATTTGATCCTAATGGCACGCCTCAGTTTACTGATGCACAAATAGGCATACTAAATTTTAATGCCGGAGATGTTATTTGGAATACATCTATTGGCGTATTACAAGTCTATACTGGCAACAAGTGGGTAGATCTACACACGCCTGTAGATCCACATGGGTTTGAAGCTAGCGCAGAAATTGGTAATATAAGTATTAAAACAAATGGTGATATCACCTTAACATTATAATCAGGAGCAAAATATGCCTGCAAAAAGAAAAACTACAAAGAAAAAAAAGGGAGCCACACCTACTAATCCAGCTTTATATGCTAGGGTAAAAGCTGAAGCTAAACGAAAGTTTAAGGTGTACCCAAGTGCGTACGCTAATGGCTGGTTAGTAAGAACCTATAAAAAAAGAGGTGGAGGCTATAGATAAAAGTGCAAAGAAAAAGAAAAGATCCAAAGGTTGGAACAGGCAAAAAACCTAAAGGGTCTGGTCGCAGACTTTACACAGATGAAAACCCAAAAGACACTGTTAAAATAAAATTTGCAACACCTGCTGATGCTAGAGCTACAGTTGCTAAAGTTAAAAAAATTAAAAAACCTTTTGCAAGAAAGATACAAATCTTAACTGTAGGAGAGCAAAGAGCTAAAGTAATGGGTAAAACACAAGTAGTGTCTATATTTAAGAAAGGCAAAGATAGCATTAGAAACATGAGAAAAAAACGTGGCTAAACCGACTGGAGGCTTAACTGAGTGGTTTGGTAAAGGACCAAAGGGAGATTGGGTAGACATAGGTGCGCCTAAAAAGAAAGGTAAGTTTCAAGCTTGTGGTCGTAAATCTGCTAAAAAGAAAGGTAAACGTAAATACCCTAAGTGTGTGCCAAGAGCTAAAGCTAAAGCTATGACAGAATCTCAAAGGCGTAGTGCAGTTAGAAGAAAAAGAGCTGCAGGTAATCCCGGTGGTAAACCAACTAATGTTAAGACTATATTAAAAAAGAAAGATGGTGGTATAGTATCTCGTATGCATAAAGGTTGTGGTGCAGTTATGTCAGACAGAAGAAAGAGAACTAAGTTTTCATAAATAAAATATTAGCTATAATGAAAAGTAAATGAAAAGTTTAGAAACAGCAAACAAAGGTCTTAAAGCTTTAGCTAAAAAGAATCCATCTTTAGTTGAAGATAAGTTTGGTTATAATGTTCCGGGATATATGATGGGTGGCATCGCTAAATTTGCAACAGGAGATGCTGTTGGTCTATTGCCTGGTGGAGGTATACCATCTATGAATATTGATATTCCTAATATAGATACAGGTAAAGATATTGATTTCAGTGATGTGTTTGATAAAGATGCACAAGATGAAGCAGAAGAAGATCTAGAAGAAGTTAATAAAAAAGAAGAAGAGGATAAAGAAAAAAAATCTGACATGGAAAAAATAGGAGAAATGTTATCTCTTGTTGCAGAAGCTAATGATTTCTCTCCACTCGTAAGAAGCCAAATAATTAGAGGATCTCAAGCTAGCATACCTCAGTTACAAAGATTTCAAAGAGGAGGCATAGCTGGTTTTGACTTTAGTAATTTTGATATTAACGATTATCTAGAAAATATTTTAGGCGTAGACACAGGCGAAGGCACAGAAGAAGATATGGCTACTGCTCTTGCTAGAGCATATGGCGCAAAGTCTGGCATAGGTTCTTTAGGTTATTCAGATACTAGACCTGGAGCCAGTATTACTATCGATGCTAAAGATGTAACACCAGATGTTTATAGGTTCTATCCATCTGAAGTATCTAAAATT
>CEVE01018760.1_pt1 | contig 10153 bp, 9 predicted proteins | sample 356431 | NCBI WGS metagenome assembly CEVE01 (sample SAMEA2622764, study PRJEB7988) | marine metagenome | isolation source: saline water (ENVO:00002010), including
GGTTCTTTTCGATTTCGGTCTAGCGCACAATCTCAGTGGGCCACCACCGCCTGAAGGTCGGGTCTTTGGTTCCCCGATGTTTCTTGCACCTGAACAAGCGCTCGGCCATCACGTTGATGGAAGAACAGATCTGTACAGCTTGGGAGTTACCTTGTATCGACTGATCGTGGGCAACGCTCCCTTCTACGGCGAACGAAACGAACTGTTGCACGCACACGTGAATATGTCGCCACCTGATCCTCGCGGGGCTGGTGTTGCGAATGATTTGACGGAAATCATTCTCCGGTCAATGGCTAAGGATCCAGCCGACCGTTTCCAAAGCGGCGCCGACTTCGCCGCTGCGTTAGCGACGGTGCAAGTAACTCAGGCTCCCCCTCGGAAGCGAGGTCTTCTCAGCAGAATTGCTGGTCGCTCATAAGTACTGAGAAGAGTCGCCATTCGCATTGGTCGAACATTTGTTCGCTATATTCGCGTGGGTGTTTCAGCAATCACTTGACGATCTAGGAACGCCTCTCCATGAGGCGACTTTCTGCGTACTTGACCTGGAAACCACTGGAGGGCGGCGCGACAGCGACATGATTACAGAAATTGGCGCTGTCAAGTATCGCGGAGGAGAGCAACTCGGAGTATTTCAAACCCTCATAGACCCAGGTACGGCTATTCCCCCAGAAATCACGGTCTTGACTGGCATTACATCTGCAATGGTTTCCAGAGCACCAAAAATCGAGCAAGTCTTGCCTACTTTGCTCGAATTTCTGGGCGGTGCTGTGATCGTTGGACACAACGTTGGCTTTGATCTTGCGTTTCTCAATAGCGCCTTGAAGCGTTCCGGACGGAACGCTTGGAACGGAGCAAAGGTCGATACCCTCGCATTAGCTAGGCGCTTAGTCCGTGATGAAGTTCCAAACCACAAGCTTTCGACCTTGTCGAAATACTTACGCTTAGCAAATCAACCAAACCACCGTGCTTTAGACGACGCTAAGGCAACAGCGGACCTTCTCCATCATCTAATCGAGCGGGCATCTGCTTTAGGAGTTTTAGGGTTAGACGATTTACAGCAACTCCCAAAGATGCAGCGCCACCCACAGGCAGTGAAACTTCGACTCACCGAGAACCTGCCGCGATCAGCAGGCGTTTACCGTTTCGTCGACCGAAGAGGTGAGGTCTTGTATGTCGGCAAAGCAACAAATTTGCGGGCACGAGTGCGATCCTATTTCTCCACTGATCGCCGACGGAAAGTGGATCAGTTACTCCGAGAGACTCAACACATAGAGCACACAGTGTGCGCAGGGCCATTAGAAGCCGAAGTTCTCGAGCTACGACTTATCCAAAAGCTCCGACCAAGATTTAATCGGCGTTCCAAAAACTGGTCGAAGTATTCTTATGTGAAGCTCACGTTGCACGACCGTTTCCCTCGGTTGTCAATCGTTCGAGAATCAAAGGACGATGGATGTTTCTACCTCGGTCCTATTGCTTCTCAACGGGTCGCAAGGGACATAGTGGATGCAATAGAAACGGTCCTGCCGCTTCGCCGCTGCACACAAAGAGTGCCGCTAGAACCCAGAGGGGAGCGATGCGTTGCTGCACAGCTAGGAGCCAGCCTTTGTCCATGTTCAGGTGAAATAGACGAGACCACCTACGCAGAGATCGTTCGTTCCGCGTTAGCGGCGTTGAGCGACCATCCAGAGCACTTGCTTGGGCCATTGCGCGAGCGAATGCTTGACCTCTCTCGCCAGCAACGTTTCGAAGAAGCAGCGGACGTACGCCGCCGCGCTTCTGCTCTATCTGCAGCGTTGCGACGTCGCCGCCAAATAGATGTTCTTCGTAACGCAGGCCGCGTGGTCGTCAACGTAGCTGGACAAGGATGCACGATCCTTCATCAAGGCCGCTTGCTCGACGAGGGGAACCCATCGACTGCACTTCCACTAGACCAGGCATCAAGTGTCGCCGGTAAAGAAGAGATCGATGAACTGTGGTGTGTAGCCAGCTGGCTCGAAAGCGAAGCACACACCTTGCAACTGGTTCACTGCGACCGCCCTCTAGCGTCCCCATATCCCAATTTGGACAATTTCCACTCTCGCAAAGGGCTGGCCATGGAAAGTAGGAGGGGTTAGTCGCTTTGCTGACGTCTGCCTAGAAACTTAACCCCGTGGCCGTACCGCTCGACGAGTTCCAACTGGTCCACTTCATAAACCATTGTCCATCGGCGGTCACTGTCATCGAATTTGACGGCTGCCATAACGAAACGGTTTCCGGGTTGGACCGCCACTACGCTCCCTTGCTGACCAATTAGGTGTCGGCGGCTCTCATCAGAAGTGTCCACAAGACGGACAGTATCTCCTACCCCATAAGGAAGAGCCTGACCAATAACCATGGTCAGCTAGCGAGCTCGTTGCTCATATCGAGTACTTCGGCGAGCTTTGTTGCTGCACTTCCGTTAGATATCGCATCCCTAGCAACTTCAACTCCGGAGCCGAGGTCATCGACAACCCCTGCGACCAGTAGACCTGCCGCCGCGTTGAGCGCAACGATGTCAGCTCGAGGGCCTTTGTCCTCTCCTTCAAACAGATTGCGCATGATTGTCGCGTTATCTTCGGGAGTTCCGCCTTGAAGTTGGGCCCTGGTTACTCGCGGTATGCCAATGGACTCGGGGTCAAATTCCGTTTCACCCACCACCTGTCCATCACGAACCTCGTAGATGCGCGTTAAGTCAGTAGTGGTGATTTCATCGAGTCGGTCGCCCCCATGGACCACTAGGGCGTGCTCACTGCCTCGTGCCGCCAGCACACCAGCCACTCTTGGCGCCATAGTGGGGTCACTAACGCCCACTACTTGACGTTTCACTCCCCCTGGATGAGACAAAGGGCCTAAAAAGTTGAAGGTCGTGGGAACGCCAAGTTCTGAGCGAACCGGCCCCACGAATCGCATAGCCGGGTGGAAGTTTTTAGCAAAGGCAAAACCTAGCCCCACCTCCCTGACACAGCGCTCAACTTGCTCACCGTCGAGGTCTATTGCTAACCCCAGAGCACCCAAAGTGTCGAATGATCCACTACTGGAGGAAGCAGCGACGGAGCCATGTTTACAGACTATGGCACCTGCTGCGGAGGATACGAAAGCGGCCATGGTCGAAACGCTCAAAGCGTGCCGACGTCGGGCAGGAGCCCCGCCACTTCCGACTATGTCAATGGTTCCGTCCGGAACGTTGAGAGGAGACGCCGCATCCATCATCGCTTCAACGAGCCCCGTAAGTTCGAGAACAGACCCGCCTTTCATCCCTAACGCGATTATGAAACCAGCGACCTGCGCGTCACTTGCTTCACCATTTAGGATTGCACCGAGAGCCGCTCGCGCTGCAGCGGGCGTCAAATCGACTCCAGTCACTAAGTCACTGAGAACCCCCGACCATCCCCCGAAGGCGTCGAGAGAACCTTTATCCACTGATGGGTCTTTCCCGATAGTCACGTTGTGGACTCTATCGGCCGTTGGGTGTCTCAGTTTCCAACAGGGAGCGCTGCTTCGCCGCAGCCCTTCGCCTTTTGCGAATGATGCTGCGCCTTTCCCGTTGGGTAGCACCGCCCCAAACTCCTTCTTTCTCGCGCACGCTAATGGCATATTCGAGGCATGGTCTCGCCACGGAGCACCCAGCACAGATTTCTTTCGCTAGGTCTGCATTATCGTCTTCATCGTCGGGGAAGAAAATTGAAGCATCGATGCCGCGACAAGCCGCTATCTGTTCCCACCCTTTCAGACCAGGCGCAAAAGGGAGCGAACTGCTATAGACCCCATTAGGAGATATTTCATAGTTTGAGTGTAAAACTGTGTTATCGGCTGGGTTGGTAAGACTCATCTGAGACAGAATTCTTTCCCATTCATGGTGGGATTGTCCATACTAATTGAGCGTTCGGTAAATATTTTTGGAGAAATCGGTTTTGCCTAAAGAGTTTCCATTGCTGGGAAGAGAAGTAAACCGCTCTGCGTGGTTTTATGGCGCCTGTGTTTCTCTTAGCGTAACCGTCGTGTTTGGCCTGGTAGTGGGCAACTTGGTAGACCAGGCCGGGAATAGCTCCCTGCTAGTCACCGCTGCAATTTCGCTGGGCCTAGTAGCTGGAAGCTATATCTCCGCATGGCGAGCGCCCAGGGCACACCTATTTCATGGGATCCTTACCGCGGCACCTGTCGTCTTCTTGGCGTTCATCGTTCAATTTGTTCGACTGGCTCGCAACGTTCGTTCAGTCTCCTGGCTCAGCCTCCTATTCGTTTCTTGTTTAACTGTTTCCCTCGCGAGCTTGGGTGGAGTGCTAGGCGGTCATTTCAGCCCTAACAAAAGATCGCTCTTTGAGTAAATATCTTCTTCTCGCATGAGCCGAGCGGCCTAGCGATACAGTGATGGTGGCGGTGAGTCGGCTGGGTGACCGCAGTTGGTCTCACCTGCAGAGATGAGGCAAATTGAGGAAGGTCGGGACTCCGCAGGGCAGGGTGCTGGGAGAAAACCAGGCGTCGCGAGGCGACGGAAAGTGCAACAGAAAACAAACCGCCGATGGTTTAGCTCCGCTATTCACAGGCAAGGCTGAAACGGTGCGGTAAGAGCGCACCAGCGTGCAAGGTGACTTGCATGGCTTGCAAACCCCACCTGGAGCAAGGTCAAGCAGGAATCAGGCGGCCCGTCTAATGATTCCGGGTAGACCGCTGAGATGGATGGTCACCCACGTGATCACAATCACTGGACAGAATCCCGCCTACAGGCTGACTCACCGCCATGAGATCGATTCTCTAAGCCATAAACGGAAAGTCAGGTAAATTTGGTGACTATGCAAAGGCGCTTTGCGACAGAGAATTGGGACAACGCCCTGGAATTGGGTCCCGTCACGGTACTCACGGGTCAAGACCAGGGAAAGTACCCACACGGCAATTCGATCTTAGTGACCGGCGAAAATGAAGCGATCTTGGTTGACCCATCCTTGACGGTCGCTGATAGAGGAATCTCTTTCGATGTGGATCGAATTCTTTTGTCACACGTGCACGAAGATCACATTCCTGGAATGAGCCGGTTACCGGATATCCCTGTTCTGTGTCACGAAGAAGATGCGATCGGGTTGACATCGCTTGATGGTTTAATGTCGATGTACGGACTACCCGAGGAAATTGAAGAAGAGTTCCGCAAGGAAGTATTAGAAGACTTCAGCTACGCCCCCTCAAAGCAGGTGTCAACATTTACCGATGGAGCGACCATCCATCTGGGCGGAGTGAATATCGAAGTGATACATACACCTGGGCACACCCGGGGCCACTGTGCATTTTTAATCCCGGAGGCTCGAACCGCCTATCTAGGCGACATCGAACTGTCGGGTTTCGGTCCCTACTATTTTGACGCATGGTCATCATTAGAAAGTTTCGAAAACTCACTACAGGTCTGTGGGGAGATTGACGCCGACCATTTCGTAACCTTCCACCATAAGTGGGTCGTTTCCGGAAGGGATCAGTTCCTCAACATGCTCCGGGATTTTGGCTCTGTGATCACCAAGCGCGAGTTGGCGATGCTTGCCTTCATGTCCGAGCCCAAATCGCTTGAAGAGTGCGCTTTACAGCGGTTTGTGTACCGACCCGCTGTCGCCACCAAATTCGTTCACCACGTCGAAACGCGCTCAGCACAGATCCACATTGATCGGATGCTCGCAGACGGACGCCTTATACAAGTGACCGAAAGTAGCTTTCAGGCCACATAAGCCGACGCCACTAAAAACTTGTGAGATGGCTAGTTTCGTTGAAAGACGTCAGCACCGGCCGACCATCCCTAACAGCAATGCGTGAGATTTGGGCTTGCCCAACCTGCAATCTCCACGAGATCTGCTCTTCTATTCCTAAAGCCCATGCGATAGTCGATTTGATTGGCGAGACATGGGTGAAAACCGCCACATTTAGTTCCGAAGCTTCGACAAGCAGGTCGTTGCACGCTTCGGTCACTCTGTGGTCTAGCTCGGCTAAGGATTCTCCTGCCGGAGGCGCAAACGCGGAGTCTTCGCGCCATTGAGTCCATTGATCAGGCGTAATATCGGTGATCGGCAGTTCGTCCCATTCTCCGTAGTCGAGTTCGATCCACCGCTCGTCTATACGAAGCGGCAGCCCCAGCGGCTCAGCAGTTTCTCGCGCCCGTCGTAGGGGGGAGGACACTACGACGTCGACAGTACCCAGAGCTACCGAAATTTCGCGTGCTTGCTGTCTGCCCGTAGCGTCCAGTGGGTTGTCAACTCTCCCCTGCAGAAGCCCGCTCGCGTTCGCGACGGTCCTGCCGTGTCGAACGATCAACAACATTGTTTACCTCGCAGCCCGAGGGTTAGTTAGCCCCGGGTCAAGACGGCCGCTCCGCATAAACAATTGGCGCCGATCTGACTGGCGTAGTCCCATCAGATGCCAATTCCACAGAACTAAAGCGAGACCCAGTAGTTCCATAGCCAGAAGCAGCATCAGCGGTCGTTCGGCGATCGACGGCGAAGAATCGTTTAGTGAAAAACCTGTAAACGGCCACCAGAAAGCTGATGTATTCATCCACGCTCCATCAAAAACCAAATGCCAAAACAGTCCAATTGGTATCGCTAAAAGCTGTCTGCGTAATCTGCGTTTTCCTATGGTGCAGATCATCAACGCCATCATTACGACGATGGGTGCCGCCAGCGTATGCAGAACTGGAACCTGTCCTGTTAAACCGTCAACGACGTCAGGCAACAAAGCTCCACACACGAGGAGCCGGTGATCAATGGCTGGATCCCGGAACGTAAACCACATCGCTGTCAACGTCGTACCAATGAACCACAGGAACACTTGACCTACCTATCGCACCAATAGGGCGCCGCACTCTGGGCATTCCGAAGGTTCGTCATCAGGTAGCCGTCGAATCCGATCGATTTCGACGGCCGCTATTTCCAAAAAACAGGCTCCACACGAAGTGCCGACCAGGCGTCCGATAGCGGTGTGGTCTCCCATCCTCTTTCGATTTTCTGTGTATAAGGCGCTCAGCCGGGGCCCGGCGCGGTCCTCCACTTCGCTCTTCTCTGCGGTGACCGAGTGCTGTTCGCTCTCTATCTCGGTTACTTGAGCGGAGATCCGATGTTCCAGATCGGCAATCTGAGTTCGCAATTCCGTCCGCGTTGCCTCAATTCGGGATTCCTCCTTGGCGAAGGGTTCTATCTCCTCCATAATTTCGATGATTTGGTCCTCAAGTAGAGACTGACGGCCAGAGAGCGAGTCAATTTCACTTTGGAGAGCGGTTGCCTCTTTAGGCGAGGTCATTTCGCCTCCGTATAGAGAACTGGTTGCCTTAGCCACCTTGTCTTCTAAGCGCTGGATCTCGGCTTCTCTGTCACTTTGACTCTTTCGCAACACCGTCAATTGACCAGCTAACTGATTGAGATCTTGCTGAAGTTTGGAGTCTTGCTCTTGAATTCGAATTAACTCTTCACGTTCAGGCAGAGTCGCTGCGCGGTGCGTCAGCTGCGAAAGCCGCGTATCGAGCTCCTGAAGTTCAACTAAAACCTCCAGTTCACTCAATGTCGTCGCCTCCTCGACCATTTATTTAGGGCTCGTTACCCTGGTTCTATCACGTGACCGGCTATTTAGGTTCCATTGTCTTCTTCGGGAAGGGGCTCAGTAGTAGTGGTCACCGGGTTTCGTGTCGGAACCAGCGCGCAATTGAGATATTCATCTCTAAAAATGCCCGTTGCTGAAAGTTCCGTCATTCGGCAGTTGGCTTCAGGGTGGGCCCTAAATTTTCCTGCTTCTAGATCAACAACGGCCATGGCGCATGGCAACTCAAACTCCATCAGCCCTCGTTCCAGACCAAGATCCACGTCGATAGCGCAGGTTTCATCGGGTAAGTAAAGCAATTGCGAGTTTCTTTGCGGCGGGGGCGGCGTAGCTAATGGGAGGATCTCCTCACCTTGCAGAGCTCGAGTCATATATGCACCCCAGACTCTCGCGGGAATCCAACCGCCAGTCCCGTCTCTCCCCTGAATATCAGTCATCGAAACCTTCTCTTCAGGGTGCCCCATCCAGACTGCAGTGCTCAGCTGAGGAGTAAACCCGACGTACCACGCATCACTGAAGTCCTGCGCAGTCCCTGTCTTTCCCGCAGACGGCTGACCACTCGGGAGTTGCGCTCTGCGTCCTGTGCCAGCGACAACATTGTTGGAAAGCACTTCTGAAACCCATGCCGCTGTAGTTGCCTTAATCGCTCGGCGCCCCCTGGGCACGTGCTGGTAAATCACCGAACCCGACGCGTCTTCGATTCTGGTAATGAAATGGGGTTCCATTCGTAAACCGCCGTTGGCTATTGCTGCATAGGCAACCGCCTGCTCCAGGGGCGTTACCTCTTGAGCACCCAATGACATTGACAGGTATGGACGGAAAGAGTTTTCAAGGTCTCGGCCGAGCAGACGGTTAGCAACCTCAACAACGTTATCCAAGCCAGTTCGGAGGCCCAGCCTGACAAAGCCGCAGTTGGAACTCTTCAACACCGCATATTGAACCGTCCCCACTACTCCCTCATTCTCATTGAAGTTGCTGACCTCATAGTCAACATTTGGTGGGTTGGGGAAAGTGCAGGGTCCAACGCCACTGATGGTGTCGAATGGATAGAGACCGGCTTTTTCGATTGCAGCCGCCAACACATACGTCTTGAAAGAAGATCCGGGTTGCCTGCTTCCCTGAGTAACGAGATTGAATTGGAAGTCAGCGAACTCGGGGCCGCCAATGAACGCCCGAACAGCTCCCGATGTCGGGTCGACCGAAGCTATGGCCACTTCAAAATCGCCTGATCCGCCGGGGAGTACCTCAAGGACTGCCTCTTCCATGTGACGTTGCAGAGTCGGGTCGAAGGTCGTCCACACGCGCAATCCGCCGTTGTACACCTTGGCGAAACGCTCTTGATACGTCTCCCCCAATGCTGGGTGTGCCAGCAATGCTTCGGTGACTTCATCAAGAAAATAATCGCGCTTCAAAGTTTCATCGGTTCGTTGGGGGCTTCTATTGCGATCCGGTAAACCGCGTTGCTCGAAACGCTCTCGATCTTCAGAGTCGATGATCCCTGCGTCTTGAGCACTTTGCAACGACATGCTGCGTCGTTTACCCACTATGTCAATGTCATCGAAGCCATCGTAGATACCTGGACTTCGGATCAGACCCGCTAGAAACGCAGCGTCGCCAACATCCAACTGGCTGACGTTTTTGCCGAAGTAGGTCTCCGCTGCCGCCTGAAGCCCGTACGCGCCATTACCGAAGTAGATCTCGTTGAGATAGAACTCCAGAATTTCTTCTTTGGAAAATTCTTCCTCTAGTCGGGCAGCTAACACAGCCTCGCGAATTTTTCTACTAAAGGAACTTTCATTTCCTACGATTCGAAGTTTGACGATCTGTTGAGTAATGGTTGAACCACCCTGCGTTATCGCCCCGCTCGTTAAGTTCTGGATCATTGCGCGCGAGATTGCTCGAATGTCTACGCCGTTGTGAAGCCAGAACTTGTTGTCTTCGACTGCCAGGAGAGTGGCTAGAACATCATCCGGAACCTGATCTATCTCAACGAGCTGACGATCAATGTCATAGCGCAGGATGCCAATTTCATTTCCAGAATTGTCATAGACCTCGGTTCGTTGCGCTCCCGGCGAAAGGTCAAGAGCTACATCAGCACGTTCTCGATCTACTGCGAACAATGCTTCTTTACTGTGAGGACCAATCGCGATTCCCACAGCTGTCAGCAAAACAGCACATGCAAGGACTACCGCGACTAAGGCCGGCAAGCGAAGAAAACGTCGGAAAGCTCTCACCAAGTACCGAAGGTACCGGTCCCAAGAGCTTCCAAAGGGTCGCCTAACCCCTACTCGACATCATTTCACTTCATTTCTGGGCAATCATGGAGCTGTGACCTGTGCTGATTTTGGTAAGTCTTCTCTCGACCCAAGTCGAGTTTTGGTGGTCGATGGAGGACCCAACTCGCCCGTTATGCCAAGTATCCCCTCTCCCACATTGGTGATTGCCGCTGATAAGGGCTTTGAACACGCCCGCGCGTTGGGACTCAGCGTCGACGTCGTTGTTGGCGATTTTGATTCTCTGAGCTCAGAACAGGTCGAAAATATTGATCCTGGGGTCACCTTAGAACGGCATGACG
>CEVE01126856.1_pt1 | contig 10139 bp, 7 predicted proteins | sample 356431 | NCBI WGS metagenome assembly CEVE01 (sample SAMEA2622764, study PRJEB7988) | marine metagenome | isolation source: saline water (ENVO:00002010), including
CTGCTCGAAAACACAAAGAGACCTTTGGAAGAATATTCGCTGGCGAAAATGGGATCTTGGGCGTTTTAGATGAGCGACTCATAGATACCTCAGTCGAGTCAGCAGATGCAATTGCCAGTCTCAGACATACGCCTGGTGGCGCCTTTGGCTCCTGTCGTTTCAAAATGGGAAGTCCAAAACAAAAACCGGCTCTTTACCAAAGGCTGTTGGAAGTCTTCAAAGCTCATAATATTGGTTATTTCTTTTATAATGGTGGCGGAGACTCCCAAGATACAACAAATCAACTTGCAAAGTATTGCGAACAGAATAACTTTCCCTTAACTTGTATCGGTATCCCAAAAACCATAGATAACGACCTACCAATAACTGATTCGTGTCCTGGATTTGGCTCAGTTGCAAAATATGTGGCTACCTCAGTTATGGAGGCTAGCCTAGACGTTGCTTCCATGGCGAAAACTTCAACAAAGGTATTCATTTTAGAGGTGATGGGACGCCATGCGGGTTGGATTGCTGCCTCCGGCGCTTTAGCAGCAAGAAAGCCTGGTGATCCCCCTCATATAATCTTATTCCCGGAGAGGCCCTTTCTAAAATCAGAATTCACGAAAAAGGTAAAAGAGTGCGTCAATCTTTACGGTTTTTGCTCAATAGCTGTCTCAGAAGGAATCAGGAATGCGGACGGTAACTTTGTATCAGAGCAGGGAATTAAAGATGCTTTCGGTCACGCTCAACTAGGAGGGGTTGCCCCTAACATAGCCAACATAATCCGGTCAGAGCTAGGATTTAAGTACCATTGGGCGGTGGCAGATTACCTCCAAAGATCGGCCCGACACCTTGCTTCCAAAACAGATGTGGAACACGCCTATGAAGTAGGTGCAGCGGCAGTGAGTTATGCAAAAAATGGAAAAAACGCCATCATGCCAATAATTATAAGAACTCAAGACAATCCCTACAAATGGGCTATTGGAGAAACTCCCTTAAATAAGGTCGCGAATATTGAGAAAACCCTACCCCCAAATTTTATAAGCAAAGATGGTTTCGGCGTTACAGAGGAATGCATCCAATACTTGCGTCCGTTAATTGGTGGTGAAGACTATCCGCCATATGTAGACGGTGTCCCCAATTATGTTTCTCTAAAGAAACAATTCGAACCAAGAAAACTGACAGATGACTTTGCTATTGAATGATTTACAAGTAGAATCAGCGCCTGAGAGTAGAACAAGTATTAGTGACAGAATTTTACTTGTATAATTAAACTTTTAAATGTATCGATTAGGGGAGAATTAATGTCTTTATTGAATCCACTTTGGTTTTCTATTTTTTGCGGCCTTGGGGCAGTCATTTACGGAGCATTGTCTGTGCGTTGGATTCTTGCGCTTCCAATGGGCAACGATAGGATGCAAGAAATTGCGACCGCTGTCCAAGAAGGCGCCTCTGCGTACCTCAACCGCCAATATTCGACCATTTCTTTGGTAGGACTAATACTCTTTCTAGCCTTGGGATTGGCGCTGGATTGGTGGACTGCCGTAGGATTTTTAGTGGGCGCAGTTCTCTCCGGAGCCGCGGGCTATATAGGCATGAACGTTTCTGTTAGAGCAAACTCCCGAACTGCGGCAGCTGCTGAGACTGGCTTAAACGCTGCACTTCAAGTAGCTTTTCGAGGAGGAGCTATCACAGGAATGTTAGTAGTAGGGCTGGGTTTGCTCGGAGTTGCTGGGTACTACAAAATCCTTCTGTTAAACGGTGTAGAAGGGTTGCAACCGTTGCTTGGTTTGGGTTTTGGAGGCTCTCTAATTTCCATTTTTGCTCGGCTAGGAGGTGGCATATTTACCAAAGGGGCAGATGTTGGAGCTGACCTTGTGGGCAAGGTTGAGGCTGGAATTCCTGAGGACGACCCTAGAAACCCAGCTGTGATAGCGGATAACGTTGGAGACAATGTTGGTGACTGCGCGGGAATGGCAGCTGATTTGTTCGAAACCTATGCTGTAACTGTTATAGCCACCATGCTTCTCGGCGGACTAATGATAGAGAACACAAACGCTATAATCTATCCTCTTGTCCTGGGTGGAGTATCAATAATTGCCTCGATAATCGGTACTTTCTTTGTAAAATCCTCAGACGAAGGCAACATCATGGGAGCTCTTTATAGAGGATTGATCGTATCTGGTGTCTTAGCTGCAATAGCCTACTATCCAATTACCAAGGAACTGATGCCCGAAAACGCTGGCGCTTTGTTCGGTTGCGCGATAGTTGGTTTAGTTCTGACCGCTTTAATGGTTGTCATAACTGAATACTATACTGGTACCGAGTACGGCCCAGTTAAACATATAGCCTCAGCATCTGAAACAGGACACGCAACTAATATCATAGCCGGTATCGGTGTATCAATGAAAGCATGTGCTTTTCCAGTTTTAGCAGTATGCGCAAGCATTTATGTTGCCTACGAACTAGCAGGCCTGTACGGACTAGCAATCGCGGCCACTTCTATGCTTTCCATGACTGGAATAATTGTTGCTCTAGATGCGTTTGGACCAATTACTGATAACGCTGGCGGTATCGCTGAAATGGCAAACCTTCCCGATGAAATCAGAGGTATAACAGACCCCCTCGATGCAGTAGGGAATACTACTAAAGCAGTAACCAAAGGGTATGCAATTGGGTCTGCTGGCTTAGCAGCGTTGGTGCTTTTCGCAGATTATACTCACAAATTAGAGGAGGAAATCGGATCACCAGTTCAATTCCTTTTGTCTGATCCCGAAGTAATTATTGGCCTTTTCATTGGTGGCCTAATTCCTTACCTATTCGCAGCCATGGGAATGGAAGCAGTAGGCAGAGCTGCTGGTTCGGTTGTGGTAGAAGTCAGAAGGCAATTCAAGGAAATTCCAGGAATAATGGAAGGCACCGCGAAGCCTGACTATTCTAAAGCGGTAGATCTTCTTACCAGATCTGCAATAAAAGAGATGATTATACCCTCCCTTTTGCCTGTTTTAGTACCAATACTTGTAGGGTTTATCTTAGGGTGGAAAGCCTTAGGAGGACTTTTACTAGGCACAATTATAACGGGACTTTTCGTTGCCATTTCAATGACAACCGGGGGAGGAGCCTGGGATAATGCCAAAAAGTATATCGAAGACGGAAACTGCGGCGGTAAAGGCTCTGAAGCTCACAAAGCAGCTGTTACCGGTGATACTGTAGGCGATCCCTACAAGGATACTGCTGGACCAGCAGTTAACCCTCTCATTAAAATCATTAACATCGTGGCACTTCTCATTGTACCTCTCCTGCCATTATAAGTAGTTAATAATAGAGGGGCCATACTATTTGGTCCCTCTATACGTTGTCAAAGTCGATGGTAAGGATGCCCTACCATTATACACCGAGACCTATAGAGCTGTTCCAAAAGCAACACCTGTACAACTTTGTGCGGCATAACTAAGGCCGAAAGTGACCATGTCTCAAACGCTCTTTTCTTGACGGATTCGTGGATCCCCTCAGAGCCCCCGATTATCAATTTAATACGTCCAGCTGCTTGGCTAAATTCCTTAAGCTTTCTTACTAACTCCAAGTTATCGATTAAAAAGCCGCTTGAATCCAGAAGGATAACCACATCTCTTTGACTTAACTTCGCAAGAATATTCTTTCCCTCCCGAGCGAGTCTCTCTTTTTTCGAAAGTCGTCCGCTCTCCGGCGCTAAAAAAGTCAATTTAGGGACAGCATTTGACGGAAACCGTACTAGATAATCGTCTAAAGCTTGCTTCACCCAATCAGTTGGTTTTCTAGAGACAGACAGAATTTCAATGGACATTTTTATTATTGATTTCGGCTATTAGGTTTCCCCAATTCGCCCCAAAGGCGCTCAAGTTGATAAAATTCACGTGCCGAGGGTTGCATTATGTGTACCACGACCTCCCCATAATCTAACAAAACCCAGTCTCCGGTTTTTTCGCCTTCGACCCCAATGGGACGCAGTCGCCGTTCGGAAAGCGTGTCTCGCACCCTTCTTATGAGAGACTTTACCTGCCTTACTGAACGGCCAGAAGACACAACCATGAAATCAGTGAAGGATGAAATCTTTTCCACATCCAACACTACGGTATCCAAAGCTTTCCCGTCGTCCAACGCATCCAAAATAAGACGCACGATATCATTTGAATCCACGCGCTCTCTCATGATGTGTAAAGATTATTTCCCAAAATAATCTTTTCTACCGCCGTCGGGACCAACCCAGATATACTTTTGTTCAATCTAACTTTCCTTCGAATTTCGGTTGATGAGATATGAAGTAACGGCGTCTTCAAAAAATAGACGCGACCAATGGAGTCAATCAAATCCGTTACATGGGTTGACAAGACGCCACCCAAAGAAACATGAGGGCTCTCTTGCCTTTCTTTAACATCGCAATCTCTAGAAACCACGACTATGTTGGTCAGTTTAAAGATGTCCTCAGCCTTATGCCAAGTCTTCAGTGACCAAAAAGCGTCATCTCCTAAAATCATTAGGAGAGAGCAACTTGGGTACTCCGCTTTTAAATAGTTAAGCGTATCAACCGTAAAGCTGGTACCACCTCGCTGGATCTCAATGTCATCCAAAACCAAGGGGACTTTTATTGCTGATGATATCATTTCTAATCTTTGTGCAGCGGAAGCGATCGGCCTAGACCTATGACTTGGTTGATTAAGTGGTATTAACCTTACCTCATCAAGCTGGAGATTTTCAGCGACCTCTACCGCTATTCTAATATGTCCGTTATGTATTGGGTCGAACGTACCGCCAAATAATCCGATGCGTTTCATCTAAAGCTCAAAGTATTAGGAAAAATGCTACTTAAAAAACTATGTTCGGACATGGCCATCACCAAAAACCACCCATTTTTGACTAGTTAAGCCTTCCAGCCCCACAGGGCCTCTAGCATGAATTTTATCTGTACTAATCCCAACCTCAGCGCCAAGACCATATTCATATCCGTCAGCAAAACGAGTAGAAGTGTTAATCATGACGGAACTAGAATCAACCATTTTAAGAAAATATCTTGCTTTCGAAAAATCCTCGGTTACGATGCAATCCGTGTGCTTTGAACCATATTTTTCTATATGTGCTATCGCCTCATCCAGAGAATCAACTATCTTTACTGACAAAACAGGAGCTAAGTACTCTTCGTACCAATCGGTATTTGAGGCAACTTTAACTCTATTGTCGAATTGAATTGCCCTACTGCAACCACGGATCTCAACCCCCATCTCAATAAGCCTAGGAAATAAAGTAGAACAAAAGGTTTCTGCTATCGTTTCGCTTACTAAAAGTGTCTCCATAGTATTGCAAGTACCATAACGTTGAGTTTTAGAATTCACTACCACATCGTAAGCCTTAGACAAATCGGCGGATGAGTCTACAAAAACATGGCAGACACCATCTAGATGCTTTATGACCGGCATGCTAGCATTTTTAGAAACAGCTTCAATCAGACCTTTCCCGCCACGAGGAACTAACACATCAATATACTCTTCTTTTTTTAAAAGAGCGGATGTCACCTCCCGACCCTTTTTAACCAACTGAGCAGCTTTACGAGGTAACGAATGTTTCTCTAAGCCATAGCGGACACATTTCAAAATAGAAGTATTGCTGTGTATAGCCTCCGAACCGCCTTTTAAAATTACTGCATTTCCGGACTTAATACACAGTGCCGAAACATCTGCAGTCACGTTAGGTCGGGATTCATAAATCACGGCCACCACCCCTATTGGCACTCTCATTCTACCAACTTGAATACCACTCGGCCTAAAAGATAGATTGGAAATTTCACCAACGGGATCTGGCATGCCCGCTACTTCTTCAAGACCTGAGGCCATAGACTCTATTCGATTCGGATTTAAAGTTAGTCTGTCTAGAAGAGCATCCTCTAAATTGGCACCAGCCTTTAAGTCCTTTTCGTTAGCAGCAAGAATTTCATTTTTCGATTTTCTGATTTTAGCAGCAATGGCTAATAAAGCATGATCCTTAGCTTTATGATCCGCGGTCGATATCCTTTTAGAAGCCAATTTAGCCTCGACACAGACCTGTTGCACATAATCATCTAAATCCTTAGTCATGATAATCACCTAGCCCTTTTGCTCAAGATTAAGACTGTTCAGAACGTAAACTACATGCCCTGACAGTTAACATCCCCAACTTTTCCCAAGGATCGCCATCAAAGGCTCCTTTGATCGTTAATCCAATGTTTGAGCTCTCTATCAATAACTCAAACCAACTACTAACGCTTCCCCTTCTAAGTGCCTTTTTTAACAAACCCACCCTATCACCCCATATCCTGAGCGACTTGAAAATAACAGCAAATGATTCACCTTCGGCTTCACGAACCGATATCTGAGTCAAATCTTTCAATTCTTTCCTTATAATCCAGTTAACTACAAGGGGCTCTACCCCAGCGTTTTCCAAATATTTAATTATTTTTACCGATCTCGCCAAGTCTCCTTGTAAGAACGAATCTCTGTAATCATAAATACTAAACTGAGTGCCGTCCAAGACGGAGTCAACTACTTTACTCAAAGTAATACTGTCAGAATCAATCAAGAGAATAAGCTTTTCTATCTCGTGAGCCGTGGACATCAGGTTTCCTTCCGTCCTCTCGGCAATTAGGGCTGCAGCCTCTCTAGAAATCTTCTTATCATAACTCGCAAATCGTTCTGCAATCCACTCAGGCATCTCGTTTAAAGTTGGCTGCTCAAAGCACAATGTTACACATCTATTTGAGAGCATTGAAAACCAACTGGATTTCTTTGCCTTGAAGTCTAGATGTCCGACTTTAAGTAAAAGCACATCACCGTTTGATCGGTTTAGAATTTTATCTAGTGCCTCTTTCCCGTCTTTTAAAGCCCTAACTTCAGGATAAATCTCTATTAACCTTCTTGAGGAAAAAAGCGACAGTGAATCTAGCTCTACACTTATTTTATGCCAGCACTCTTTAGTAGACACTTCAAACACCAATCTTTCTGCGATTCCTTGATCTTTGGCTTTAAGTTTAAGGACATCACAGAACTCTGCCCCCTGAAACGGTTCTGCGCCATAGACAAAAAAGGTTTTACCAGGACAGGATTCAAAAACCCTATCAAAACTTTTCATCTATTTAGAACTGCCTACATCTAATCGCAAAACTATCGATTCAGCTGCATTGTTGGCCAAATCGTTTTCTAGCACCTGTCTATTATCAGAGGTGAACTCAGCTGACAGCTCATCAAAATAATAGTCTCGGCTGAATCTCAAGGTTTGCCGGGGTATCACCAATTTACCATCTTTATCTCGCACAGTTATTTCACATGTTAGACTAAGTTCTAGTTCTCTCACATAGCCATTTGACGGATCTACCGAAATTACTTTCCTTTTGAATTGCTCGTTTAATATCGTTATTGAATAATCTGCCCCTTGGGAGACGGCACGCGAGACTCCCCCTCTTGAGCGCAGGGCATTTGGCATCGCTCTGCCAACTTTCTCGGCTCTTGAAAAACTCACATGGGCCGAAAAAGACAATGCCTCTCCTTCCGACACACCCCGAAGTTGCCATCCAGAGCAACCTGATAGAACAAAAAATGTTAAGAACACAAGAATAGGGGGGAAAGTTTTCATTTTGGCTTCACAACAATATTAACTAGTTTGTTTGGAACCACTATAACCTTGACTATCGAATTTTCAACGAGATACTTCTGTATGTTCGGATCTTCTGTGGCTTTAGACTCATATACCTCTTTCCTGCAGTTTAACGGAAGCACCATAGAGGCTCTTTTTTTTCCATTTATCTGCACCACTATATTATTTTCGTTTTTAATCAAGGCCGACTGATCCACGCTAGGCCACGCAGCATCAGCAATATCTTCATCGTGCCCAAGAGCGCGCCAAAGCACTTCTGTGATATGGGGGGTTATGGGGGTTAACAAAAGCACAGTGGCTTCCAAACCCTCTTGCCTCACCTGCTGGGAAGCATCTTCCTCAACTTTCATTCGGGATAGATTATTGACTAGTTCCATTACGGCCGCTATTGCCGTGTTAAACTTATACCTCCTATCAATATCATCCGAAACTTTTACAATCGTCTCGTGTATCTGGCGTCTTATTGTTTGCAAACTAGCTGGTAAATTTTTATTGTTTCTCTCACTGGATAGCAACCCTCTATCGACGTGTCTCTTTACAAGTCTCCAGATTGATTTTAAAAATCTCGAGGCGCCTTCTACCGCGGTGTCCGACCACTCCAAAGATTGCTCTGGTGGCGACGCGAACATCGTATATAACCTAACTGTGTCCGCGCCATAAGCCTTGATCAACTCTTCGGGGTCAACACCATTATTTTTTGACTTAGACATCTTCTCGACGGGACCTATTTCGACGGGATTGCTATCTGACTTCAGTGTCGCGCTTACAACCCTTCCCTTTGAATCAGTTTCCGTCTCAACCTGAGAGGGATTAAAATAAACTTTTTTAGCACCGTCTTTTCTAAAGTAAGTCTCTTTGCAGACCATACCTTGAGTAAGCAACTTCTTAAACGGCTCACTCGAGCTGACTAATCCTTCATCTCTCATAGTCTTGTGGAAGAACCTGGCGTAAAGCAAGTGAAGCACTGCATGCTCAATTCCACCTATGTATATATCGACCGGCATCCAATAACTAGTACGGCCATCTACCATCGAACCCTGAGCATCATAGCTACAAAATCTGGAAAAGTACCACGAAGATTCAAAAAAGGTATCGAAAGTGTCTGTCTCTCTTCGCAGTGCTCTCCCATCTGATCCGACACTTTGCAGAAAATCTAGGGAACTCTGTAGGGGAGAAGCCACTCCATCGAGGCCTATCTCCTCTGGAAGCCTCACCGGCAATTTCTCATCCTGCTCTATCAGTATTTCATCCTTATCCGAATATAAAACTGGAATAGGACACCCCCAATATCTTTGTCTTGAGACTAACCAGTCCCTAAGTCGATACTGAACTTTTTCTACTCCAAGATTTCGTAGCTTCAATTCATCAACTATTGCTCTGAAGGCTTCGGAGGATCTCTGCCCGTTAAAAACACCGCTATTAACCAAGCGACCTTTTTCTGTGATGGCCTGCGTTTTTAAGTCGGTATCACCATTTTCTACTTCAATAACCTGTTTTATTTCGAGTCCATACTTTGTCGCAAATTCCCAATCTCTTTGATCATGCGCTGGTACAGACATAACCGCACCTGTACCGTAACTCATCAAAACAAAGTTAGCGACCCATACCGGAAGCGAATCGCCAGTAAGCGGGTGACTTGCAGATAGACCTAAGGGGACACCTTTTTTCTCCATTTTTTCAAAGTCAACCTCTGATACCGGAGTTTCTCTGCAATCATCTAGAAATTTTCGTACAACTTCATTATTGCGCGCAAACTCCTGGGCCATAGGGTGATCTGGCGCTATCGCTAGATAGGTAACCCCCATCAGAGTATCAGGCCGGGTAGTAAATACTTCTAGATTATCTCTAGCACCATCTAGGGTGAACGTGATGTTAACCCCAACAGATCGGCCTATCCAATTTCTTTGCATCGTCTTAACTGATTCAGGCCAACCTTCTAAACTATCTAATCCGTCGAGAAGTTCCTCCGCGTAATCAGTTATTTTTAAGAACCATTGAGGAATTCTCTTCCGCTCAACCGGAACCCCTGAGCGCCAACCGCAACCATCTATTACCTGCTCGTTAGCCAATACTGTCTGATCTACTGGATCCCAGTTCACCTCCGCCTCTTTCCGGTAAACCAATCCTTTTTCGTACAGCCTTGTAAAAAACCACTGTTCCCACCTATAGTAACTTGGATCACAAGTGGATAGTTCTCTTCTCCAGTCATAGGCGAAGCCTAACTTCTCCAATTGGTTACGCATATACTCTATATTCGATATGGTCCACTTTGCCGGGTGGGTCTGGTTTTCAATCGCAGCATTTTCCGCCGGGAGTCCAAAGGCGTCCCACCCCATAGGCTGCAGGACATTAAACCCTTTCATTTTTTTGTAGCGAGCTATGACGTCCCCTATGGTGTAGTTCCTCACATGCCCCATGTGCAATCGCCCGCTGGGGTAGGGAAACATGCACAGACAGTAAAATTTTTCTTTTGAGTCGTCTTCGTCAGCCTCAAAAATCTTACT
>CEVE01002019.1_pt1 | contig 10135 bp, 13 predicted proteins | sample 356431 | NCBI WGS metagenome assembly CEVE01 (sample SAMEA2622764, study PRJEB7988) | marine metagenome | isolation source: saline water (ENVO:00002010), including
CGTAATCTAAACGATCTTGTCCCCAAAAAATTTTATTGTTAATTACAAAGGTGGGTGCACCAAAAATATCTTTATTAAAAGCATCGTTTGTTAATCTTTTTAATTTTTCTTTTATATTTTGATCTTTACATCCACTGGAGAATAAGTCGTAAGAAATTTCACAATCAATTAAAATTTTTTTTACATTTTCATCTTTTGAAATATCAATATTATTCTTCCAGTAAGCATTGAAGCATGCATCAAAATACCTATCTTTTTGATTATCACTAATGAGCAAAAATCCTCTCATCAAATTCAAAGAATTGATAGGAAATTTTTCATTCCATTTAAAAGGAATATTATTTTTTTTTGCAATCAAAACACAATCATTCATCATATTTTTCATTTTTCGCTCATTGAATGCAGGGGCCGTTATTCCACCCAAATTATGTAAACCACCAAGCAAGACTGCTTTATAATTAAAAATATTTCTTTTATCTAAATTGATTATTTTCTTGTGTGCTAAATAAGAATAAGGACTTATAAAATCAAAATAAAAATCAATTAACTTACTCATATAAGTTGATACTCTTGGCGTAAAATATTCTTATTAACCAATAAATTAGTATTCCAAGTGGTCCAATCAAATAAGTAATTATTAATGGTAACGCTGTAAGATATTTATTTATTAAAAATTTTTGGGAGTCTTTTACTATCCAGCCTCCAACAAATAAATTTATTGATACAAAATGAATCCAGAACATCATAAGAAAAAGATCACTTGTGAATAAATTTGATAGATTTGAAATACTTAAATAAAGTTCAAAATTACTTAAGAAATCATATGAGCCAAGATAAGATTTATATAATGCGAATACGTAAGAACCGCTTAGTAAAATAATTGGAAAAATCGACGTAACGAAATATTTACTTAAATTTGATGTAGGAAAAAAAACTAATATAAGCCAAAAAGGTAATACACCTAAATTTACCCAAATATAGAGGGTTTCGATTGTAAAAAAAGTATATATTTGTTCGATCATATTGAATTATATTATATTAAATCTGACTATGATTCCTATAAGAAATAAAAAAAAAACTTTAAATGCTACAGTTGATGAAATGAGAAATTTTGCATTGGCATATGTGGAGAAATATGCCCCGTCAAAACAACAACTAAAAACATATTTGTTAAAAAAATATCTTAAATTGTCAGTGCCAAATGTAAAAAAGCGTGATGTTACAGACTTAATAGATGTAGTTCTCTCAGATTTAGAAAAAAGTAAGTTTATAAATGATAAATTCTATTCACAAAGTAAGGCAAAAAGCATGATTCAAAGGGGTAGCTCAATAAATAAAATCAGAAATTATTTAATTGGGAAAGGAATAAATAACGAATTTATTAAAAATACTGTTAATAAGATTTATGAGGAAAATTCAGACCAAGATTTTTTTTCAGCAATAAAAATTTGCAAAAAGAAAAAAATAGGTCCAGCCAGAATAGAGGACAATCGGCCATTATTTTACAAAAAAGATATCTCTATACTAGCACGGAATGGTTTTGATTTTGAAACATCAAAAAAAGTAATGGAATTACACAAAGAAGATTATTTAAAAATTATAAATCTACTTTGATTTTTTATTTTTTTCTTCGTTTAAAAGAAAATCAATTTTCCTTTTAATATAATTTTTTACGTAAACAAAAAGCAATAAACCAAATATTGATACAGAAACAATTATAATCAGAATAGTTCTTATTTGATCATCCATTATAAAATATTTTTACTTTTTAAAATTATCCCTGGATTTTTAAAATCTTTCTTTCCATATAATATTTCATTTCCTTCAAGATCTGTCACTGTGCCACCAGAACCCTCTAAAATAGCGTGACCAGCTGCAATATCCCATTCACATGCTCTTGGATCTGCAACATATCCATCGTACTCACCAGCTGCTATAACACAAAATTTTAAAGAGCTTTTCATTTTATAATATTTTTTAACATTTAATTCTTTGTGAACTTTTTCTATATTAGGTTTAATTTTATTAGAATAAGTTACAAATTTAATTTCATCTTTATCAAAATTTTTAGAACTGTTTAATTTGGTTGTTTTTCCATCAGTCAATTCAAATGCAAAATTAATCCCGTAAGAATAAAACATTCTTTTTTTTGAGGGAGCGTAGATAAGTCCAGCAACAGGTTTTTTATTAATTATTAATCCAGCATTAATTGTAAATTCTTCAAGATTATTAATATAATCATAAGTTCCGTCTATGGGATCTATAAGCCAAAAATCTTTAAGATTTTCTTTTGATTTATTTTCCGATGTTTCTTCAGAAACTATTGGGATTTTCGGGGTAACCTCTTTAATTTTATTAGTTATTATTTTGTTGACCTCTAAATCACCGTTACTCACTGGAGTATTGTCAGATTTAATTTTCTTAATTAAACCTTTTTCTCTTAAATCTAAAGATACTTTTCCTGCGTATAAAAAAGTGTCAATTAAACTTTCAACGATATTTTTTGTATTTAATTCAGTCATAAATCTTTATTAATTCTACTAGTTTGGCATTTATCACTTTTTTTCCAACATTTTCAAAATTAACAGTGACTTTTTCCTCAATAATTGATTGAACTTGGCCAATACCCCATTCTTTATTTGAGGGATTTTGCACTTTGTCGCCTGGTTCATAATCTAAAATCATTTAATTTAACTTATATTAGAAATCAGTATAAATACCACCAAATGAATAAAGAAATTAATTCTATAGGGATAAATAAAAAACCGTCTGATACAACAGTAGTTGTGGCAATGTCGGGAGGAGTAGATTCTTCGACAGTGGCGGGCATGATGAAAAAGGAGGGTTATAAAGTTATAGGCATAACTTTAAAACTTTATGATGATGGTAAAGAAAAAATTGAATCTAAACAATGTTGTTCAGGGCAAGATATTATGGATGCTAAAAGAGTTGCTCAAAAATTAAATATTGAACACAAAATTTTATACTATCAGAATAAATTTAAGCAAGGTGTGATAAATAACTTTGTTGAAAGTTATTTAAAAGGTGAGACACCAATACCATGTGTTCAATGCAATCAAACAGTAAAATTTAAAGACTTATTTGAGGTTTCTAAAGAATTAAATGCTGATGCTCTAGTTACTGGTCATTATGTAAAAAGTGTAACCTCAAATGAGGAAACAAGCATGTATAGAGCAATAGATGAAAATAGGGATCAAAGTTATTTTTTGTTTAGCACAACAAGAGATCAACTCAATTATCTAAGATTTCCATTAGGAAGTTTGCTTAAAAATGAAACAAGAGATATCGCAAAGAAATTAGATTTAAATGTTGCTGACAAACCTGATAGTCAAGATATATGCTTTGTTCCAAATGGCGACTATGCATCTGTAATACAAAAATTTAAACCAGAATCTTTTCAAAAGGGTAATATTAAAAATCTAGATGGTAAAATAATTGGTGTTCATGATGGAATAATAAATTTTACAATTGGTCAACGAAAAGGGATCAAAGTTTCAGATAAAGAACCTCTGTATGTGGTAAAAATAAATTCTGATAAAAATGAAATAATTGTAGGACCTAAAGAAAATCTTGGAAAAAAAGATATTTTTTTAAAAGATTTAAACTTACTTGTGGGTGAAAAAGAATTTGATTCCAATATTTTAGTAAAGGTTCGATCAACTGGTAAATTATTAGATGCTAAAGTAACTATAACTGATCAAAATAGAGCTAAAGTAAATCTCACGCTTCCTGAGGATGGTATTTCTCCTGGTCAGGCATGTGTGTTCTACAATAAAGATCCGTTAGGTTATAAAGTTTTAGGAGGGGGCTGGATAACAGAATAAGCTATTTTTTCTTATTCTTTTTTCTAGCACGTCTTTTTTTAGAGCCCATTTTTCTTCGGCCTCTATGTTTCTTAGGGTAACTCATTAAATCCTTTTCATTAATTTATTGAATTTTCTATACGGATATAGCATTGTCCATCAAGCATATCAATTTTTTTATGGTTAAATCATTTAAAACATTTCTAAAACATACTGCTAAAGACTTTCACAATCAGTCAGTAAATCCACCAGTTGTAAGAGCCTCAACAATTATATTTAAATCAATGAAGCATATTAGAAAGACACAAGCTAAAGCACAAAAAAATCCTATTGGTGGACATTATGATTATGGTAGGCAAGGTACATCTACAACATATATCTTACAAAAAATCCTTACTAAACTAGAGGAGAGCTACCATGTTTTTACAACACCAACAGGTTTTGGATCTGTTTTTTTAGCTATATTTAGTGTTGTAAGACCAGGTGATGAAATTATAGCTGCAGATCCTGTTTATAGTCCAACAAGATTATTAACTCAGGATTATTTAAAAGATTTTGGTATTAAAACTATTTTTTACAATCCAAGTGACTTAAAAACTTTAGAAAAAAGCATAACAAAAAAAACAAAATTAATTTTTGTTGAAAATCCAGGAAGTAACACGTTTGACTTTCAAGATCTTGGAAAAATACTTTCGATAGCAAAGAAGAATAAAATTTATACAGCTATGGATAATACTTGGGGGACACCTTATTATCTTAAACCCATTAAGCTTGGTTTCGATATGGCAATAGTTTCTGCTACTAAATATTATTCTGGTCACTCCGATGTTATGGGTGGAAGCTTAGCAGTAAATAAAAAGGTTTTTCCAAAAGTTAAAGCGGCAGAGAGGATTACTGGGTTAAGATTAGGACCTGATGATGCTTATTTGATAACAAGGGGTTTAAGAACTTTAGATGTTAGATTAGATAGACATAGAGAAAATGCTAAAAAAGTTGCAGCATTCTTGTCAAAAAATAAAAAGATTAAGCTATTATATCCTTTTAAAAAGAGTTCTTTAAATTTCAAAATGTGGAAAAAATATTATTCAGGTGCATCTGGATTAATGGGACTAAAGATTAAGTCAAAAAATATTAATTCAGTGAGAAAATTTGTAAATTCATTAAAATTATTTGGTTATGGATATAGCTGGGGAGGCTTTGAAAGTTTAGCTCTGCATCAAGAATTTAGAGAAACTGGAAAGAGAAAATTTATGAATTTAGCAAGGGATGAGCATCTCGTTAGATTGCATATTGGACTTGAGGACCCAAATGACTTAATTGCAGATATTAAACAAGCATTAAGACATTTAAAATGATAGCAGAAAATTTTTTTAAATCTAAAACAGCAATTATAACTTTAATTGCAGCCTGTTTTGTTGTTTTGATCTCTCTAGGAGTCAGACAAGTTTTTGGTTTATTCTTCATTGATTTTAACGAGAGTTTAAATATCAGTAACACAGCGTTTGGATTTGCAATTGGTATTCAGATGCTAATGTGGGGTATTACAGGACCAATATTTGGAGCAGTTGCTGATCGTTATGGTGGACATGTAGCGATAATTTCTGCATTCATATTTTATACACTTGGTATTTACTTTTTATATACTGGACCAAATACTGGTATTTTTTTTCAAATTCATATGGGTTTATTAATAGGAATAGGACTGGGTGGAACCGCTATAAGTATCCCAATGTCAGTTGTCGGAAAACATTTTCCTTTATCTACAAGGACAATTGCAATGAGTTTTGTAACTGCAGTTGGGTCTTTTGGTTATTTTCTCTCCCCAATTTTTACTAATTATTCTTTGAGTGAATTTGGTTGGAATTACACCTTGTTCATTTTTTTGTTATTTCTGTTTACAGGTTTAATTGCTGCTTATTTTGTAAGATCTCCATCTAAATCTGAAAGCGTGGAACAAATATCAAATCAAACATTTAAAGAAGCACTCTCTGAAGCATTTAAAACAAAAAGTTATATTTTGTTAGTATCTGGTTTTTTTGTCTGTGGTTTTCATATTACTTTAGTTGGAACTCATGTTCCAAAGTATGTAATTGATAGGGGTCTTGAGGATTGGACCGCGGCAGCGATTTTATCATTGATTGGTCTGTTCAATATTTTTGGCTCATTATTAAGTGGCTACCTCTCAGCTAAATGGAGAAAGAAAATTATTCTTAGTGGAATTTATTTTCTAAGAGGTATCTCAATTATTCTTTTTATCTTTACCCCCGCTAGTAATATGAGTGCATTTTTATTTGGCGCAAGTTTTGGTTTTTTATGGCTCTCAACTGTTCCTGCTACTAGTGGATTAGTGGCACATATGTTCGGTACAAAATACTTAGGTCTTTTGTATGGTATTGTTTTCCTTAGTCATCAGATAGGATCTTTTTTTGGAGCGTATTTAGGAGGCCTATTTCATGATTTATACGGGTCATATGATTATGCGTGGTATTTAGCAATTGCTTTATCTATTTTTGCAGCAATAATACACTTACCTATTAAGGAAGAACCAGTTTTAAGATTAAAAACAGAATAAATTGAGTAAAAAAAACCTATTAGTTGAAATTCATAATTCTGGTAAGCCATATATTATTTATAAATCAGAAAAAGGTTTTAATCTTTATACAGATTTTGACAGAAAAATTGTTTTAAATAATAAGAATATTAAAAAATTTTTGAATAAAAAAAATAATGGAAGTTCAAAAAGCACTGATTTGTTTATTGGTTTTTTTGGCTATGAATTATTAAATAATTTAATTAATATTAATATTCCCAAACAAAAAAATATTAATTTCCCTAAAGGTATATTTTATAAGCCTAACAAAATAATTAAATTGTCTAATACTCTAAATTATCAAAATCATGAAAATTATAAAGAGGGTATATTTAAAATTAATATTAACAAAAAGAGTTATGCTAAAATTTTTAATAAATTCAAAAAAAAAATTAAAAGTGGAGAAACATATCAAATTAAGATTTGCACTAAATATAAAAAAAAATCCAAGATAAATCCTCTTGATTTTTTTTCAAGATTATCAAAAACAAATTTAGCCCCAGAAGCTTTCATGATCAGAGATAAAAATTACTCTATTGTAAGCTGCTCTCCTGAAAATTTAATTACAAAAAAAGGTTTCAATATATCTACAAAACCAATTGCTGGAACAGTAAAAAAAACTAAGAGCTTAACTAAAGCAAAAGCGTTAAATTTCTTTAAAAAGAATCTCAAAGAAACTAAAGAACACAATATGATAGTAGATATGGAGAGAAATGATTTATCAAGAATTTGTGAAGTTGGTTCTGTAAAATTAGCAAAGCAAAAAACTGTTGAAGAATATAAAGATCTCTTTCACTATGTTAGTCTTATTAAAGGAAAATTAAAAAAGAATGTTAAAAATGTTGATATTATTAGAGCTATGATGCCAGGAGGGTCGGTCATAGGTTGTCCGAAAATTAACACTCTTAATCTTTTAAATAATCAAGAAAAAGAAAATAGAAATATTTATACAGGTAGCTTTGGGTTTATTAAATTTAATGGGGATATGAGATTTAATATTATTATAAGATCAATCTTAAACTATAAAAATATTTCTGAAATTTCTGTAGCCTCTGGCGTTGTAGTAGATAGTAATTCAAGACATGAATTTAATGAAAACTTTATAAAAGCAAAAGCGTTAATAGATTTATTTAAATGATTTATGTAATAGACCATAATGACTCATTTACACACAATGTAGTTCATCAATTATCTTTATTTGATAAAGTTGAATGTGATAATTATAACCAAATTAATCAAAATAAACTTAAGAACGCTGAAGTAATTGTTTTCTCACCTGGACCTGGTAATCCAAAAGATTATCCTGAGACATCTAAGATTTATAAAAAATTTAAAGGAAAAAAAAAGATGATAGGAATTTGTCTTGGGTTCCAGCAAATTTTGTTTTGTGAAGGGGCAGAAATAGTAGAGCAGAAAAAAATTTATCATGGTTTTCAATCCAATATCAAAGTGGTTAATGATAAATCTTTATTTCAAAAAGGAAGGATATTTAAAGTAGGTCGATATCATTCTTTAAAATTAAAAGAACCTTTTAATAATGATAATTTTACGATAACTATGAGATGTTTAAATTCAAAAGTAGCAATGACTTTTGAAAATAATAAAGAGAAAATTTATGGATTTCAGTTTCACCCAGAATCTTTTTTAACTATAAATGGCAACTTACTCATTAAAAAAATCTTATCAGCTTAAAAATCTTAAAGAGATTAAATTTAAAGATCTATGGGGCGATCATGGTATTTTTACAACTATGTGGGTATTTGGCAAACCAGCAAAAATTTTATTTTTTGATAACCATATTAGAAATTTAATCAATTCTCTTAAAACATATAAAATAATAAAAAAAAAAATTAAGAATGATATTTTAAAAATTATTAATAAAAATTTATCTAATGATAAGAAATATAATCATCTGTTGAGATTAGCCTGTAATAAAAAGATCATTTCAATTTCAATGAGAAAAAGGATTTCTCCAAAATTAAACTTTAATTTAAAGTTGATAACTTTAAAAAGAGAAAAACCCCAATTTAAAAATTTGAAATATAAGAAAATTCTTTCTCACTTATCCAAAATAGATAATTCAAGATCAGATATTGCATTAGTACATAATAAAAAAATTTTAGAGACAGGAACTGCAAACTTATTATTTACTAAAGGAAAAAAAATTTATTCTCCTAAAAAAGACTATTATCCAGGAATTACACTAAAATATTTTAAGACTAAAATAAAAAAGATTATTAAAAAAGATATTCTTCTAAAAGAACTTAAATTTTATGATGAAATAATACTAATTGGGTCTGGTAAAGGAGTTGCATCAGTTAAAACTATTAATCAAGTTGGTTGGGAAAGAAAAAAATTAGAGAATTATAGGTTATTTTCTAATTACTATAAGTTAGCAATAAGAAATTGTAATTCACTTAGATTTTAATATGAGAGATCCAAATAATCCATGTTTATTCTGCAATATAAAAGAAAGTGGATATGCACATGAAAATGAATTTGCCTACGCTAGTTACGACACGTATCCAGTTGCAAAGCACCATTGTTTGATAATACCAAAACGACATATTAAAGATTATTTCGATTTGAATAAAGATGAACTGATTGCGTGTGACGAACTTATAAAAATTATTAAAAATGAAATACTTAACCAAGATAGTCAAGTTAAAGGATTTAACCTTGGAACTAATATCGGAAAAGTTTCTGGTCAGTCAATTTTTCATTGTCATTTTCATTTAATACCTCGTAGAGAAGGTGACGTCGAAAATCCGCAAGGTGGAGTAAGATCGGTAATTCCAAACAAACAACATTATAAAAGAAAAAAATAGGTTGTTATTAAAGACAAATTGACCAGAGTTAGTGGTTGAACTATTAAATCAACTATATATAAAACTGATTTAGATCAAAATTTAACTATAGGCGGATATGTTAAGTAATAACCCTTTCTCTCTTTTAACAGAGATTATACCAGCAATTGCAATGCAAAGTTTTATAATTGCGATGTTACTCTTAATTATAGGTGGCACAATAATTCAAATGATCCACCATAAAAATCTTACATATTTTTTTAATAATGCAAAAAAAGCTAAACTAGCAGCTACCAAAAAATTAGGCTTTGGAGAAAAAGCCTCAATCGTTGCTAAGACTACTGTAGTAGATATAGGAACAACTTCAGAATTAGGATTTGGAAAAAGAAGATTAGCTCATGTTTTGGGCATGTATGGAACTATTCTGTTCTGGTTGTCATCTGCAGTTTTAGTGTTTTGTTATACTGGTGCAGGCAAAGCTAATTCAGAAACTTGGTCAATGCTTTGGCATCTTGGAGCTATCTTAACTTGTTTAGGTGGATTTTGGTTTTGGTTTTTTTTAAGAGTTGATGTGTCTGCAGAAGCTCACCCTTGGTATAGGATAATAAAAGCAGATTTATTTGTTTTAGCGTTATTAGCTTGTGCAACTTTTGGATTATTATGGTCTTTTACTCAATTTAATGATCAAAAAAGTTTATCTTTTTTATTCTTTATTTTATTTGTTGCGTCTAATTTAATTTTATTTGGGGGTGTTTACTGGTCTAAATTTGCACATATGTTCTATAAACCAGGAGCTGCAATACAAAAAAATTTAGCTGAAGCTGATGGATCAAGAGATAATCTTCCTCCACCAGCTGATGCTCCAGAGCAATTTGGCTTAGGCATAAAAAGAGAAGAGCCAAAACATTATTAAT
>CEVE01019944.1_pt1 | contig 10101 bp, 8 predicted proteins | sample 356431 | NCBI WGS metagenome assembly CEVE01 (sample SAMEA2622764, study PRJEB7988) | marine metagenome | isolation source: saline water (ENVO:00002010), including
ATTTAAAAATTGAATTAAAACTCCTCCACAAAATAGAATTATAAAGAAAATTAATATTGAAAGGCTTATAAGTTTTTTAATAATCATTTTTAATCAAATCTGTAGTAATTTTTGAAGATTTCAACACAGTTGGAGTCCCTCCGCCTGGATGACTTGTACCACCTACATTATACAATCCTTTAATTCTATCTTTATTTGGGTGTCTAAAAAAAGAATTAAAGTAACCGTGTGAACTTTTTCCGTATAATGAACCGCCATACGAATTATGTTGACCCATAAAATAATTGGGTGTTTGAACCTCTTCAATTTCAATATCTTTAATGTCTATTTGGAAACCAAAATAAGATAATTTTTTAAATATTTTTTTCTTAGCTTCATTAATATCTTTATTGGTCCAACTTCCTAGTGTTGCTGGTGAATTAGCCATGATAAATAAACTTGAACAACCTTGTGGTGCAACTTCATTGTCTGTAACAGTGGGATTACATAAATATATAGTTGGGTCATCAGGGAAAATCTTTCTATCAAATAAGTCATTAAATTCATTATTGTAATTATTTGAAAACAAGATATTGTGATGCTCTGAATTCAGTTTCTTTTTTATGCCAAGAAGCATTATTAGTCCCGATAATGAGTAGTCATCAATATTTTCTTCATTTTTTTTATTTGTAAATTCATTTAAATTTGAAACATCTGAATTATTAACAATGATATTTCCTTCAATAAATCCCTTATCTGTTTCAACTCCATAAACTTCATTATTTGAAACTTTTATCTTTTTAATTTCAGTATTTTTCAAAATTTCTACATTATTTTTAATTAGTAATTTCTCTAATGACTGTATTAAAGAGTAAATTCCACCCTTTATATACCAACTACCAAATGCAAACTCAATAAAAGGTATTATAAAAAACATTCCAGGTGTTTTATCTGGTGAGGATCCAACGTAAGTAGTGTATCTTTCAAAGATCTGTCTCATCTCAACTGTCTTAAATATACTTTGAGTAAGTTTTTTGTAGCTTCTTAGTGATTTAATGTATGGAAAACTAATTAAATCTTTTAATTGGACATTTCTTGGAAATTTCCCCATAGGATAATTTAAAAAGGTTTTGTCTGACAATTCGTATACTTTTGATCCAATATTTAAGAAATTGCAGAAATTTTCAAAATTTTCATCTATATTTCTTAATTCTTTCTTCATGCCTGAAATTGTAGAATAATAATTAAAAATTTTTCCGTTATCAAAAAAATACTTACAGGTTGGATTTAAGTTTATTAATTTGATGTGATCATCAATATTTTCTCCAATATCATCATACATCTCTATAAAATGTTCCGGCAGTGTAATTAATGAAGGTCCTCTATCAAATTTGTATCCATTTTGATTCAAAGGAGATATCTTTCCACCAAGAACTGAATTTTTTTCAATTAATTTTACTCCATAACCTGAAGAAGATAATCGTAGTGCAGTAGAAATGCCTCCTAAGCCAGCACCAATCACAATTACTTTATTTTTTGAATTATTTTCCATACTTCCTTGATTTCCATTTAATACCACTAAGGAAATTATACTTTATAAATGAACTTAAACTTATCAACAAGAAAACTGTTTCAGCTACTACATGAAAAAATGAAGACCATATAGGATGCCTAAATTTAATAGATAATAAAATTCTCAAAAATAAAATTAATAATCCAGATAAGAAAAGCAAATTATTTTCGTAAATTTTTAACAAATGTAAAGGCATCAAGATTACTGGAAAACTAAAAAATAAAAAATTGAATATTTGAAATGAAAAAAAATATATATCGTTTTTAAATGCAGGGTATGAATTTTTTTCAAAACCCAGCCAGATATCTTTAAAACTAGTATACATTCTAACTTTAATAATATTTAAGCCGTTTATGCAAGCAGATACTTGGTTATTTGATCTCCATTTTTTTGCTAAATCTGTATCTTCAAAAAGTGAATCTTTTACCAATTCATGACCAGAAATATCTTCATAAATTTTTTTATTAAATAGTATGCAGGCTCCATGTGCTAATCCTAATGAAGGCATATTAGATTTCTTTGCGTAAATTGCAGGAAATGTTGTAAATACAATGAAATTCAATAATGGCATTAACAGTTTTTCTGAAATACTTTTCATTTCGATTTGAGGCCAAGCTGAAAGCATAGAAACATTGTTGTCAATCGAGTAACTTAATAGTTTTTCTGGAGCCTTCTTTTTTAATTCAGTATCGGCATCAATAAATAGCATCCAGTTGGTTGATGGAAATTTTGATAGCTGGTAGCAAGCATATGATTTTCCAGACCACCCATCAGGTTTTTTTAACCCCCTCTTTATAGTTAACTTTTTATTTATTTTTGATATTTCTTCTAATATTAACCATGTTCGGTCTTCAGAATTATCATCTAAAACTATTATCTCTTTAATTAAGTCATTTGAAATATCTATTGACTCGATACATCTTTTAATATTACTTTCTTCATTCCTTGCTGGAATTAAAATGGTTAACTGTTCATCATTGGATATTTGAATTTTAGTTTTATTCCAATTTAAAATATTTAATAATGTATTTATAGCTATAATCAGTAAAAAGCAAAAAATGACTATTGAGAGTAAATTCATTTTTTTGACACTATTTCTATAATCTTTTCTGTCGATTCTTCTATAGGAAGATGACCTGCATCTTTAATTTTTATAACATCTAGATTAGGCCAAATATCTGTAAAGTAATCCACACTTTTAATTGCATCTTTAAAAGTATTTTCACCATTTATAATTACAGGTTTGCAATTTATATTTTTCATAACGTCAGTTCCTTCAAGCTCAATAAGCATTTTCAAATAATTTATAGATGTTTCTTTATCCACATTTTTAAATGAAGAAGTCATGTCAGTTTCTTCTTTCCTTTTTTTTCTGAGAGACAAATTCGTAAAGATCCTGCCTAGAGGATTTTGGAAAGTTATAGAGTATGCATAATCACCAATTATTTTATTTGTAAAAACCCTGAAATACCAAGGTGCTTTTGAAAATGGATCGATTAGGTAAAGATTAGATACTTTCAATTTTTTTGATTTAGACAACAGGATAGATATCAAAGCGCCACTGCAATTACCTAAAATATCGATTTCTTGGCTGGTAATTTTGTTTATTTCAACTGCTAGGGAGTCAACAATATTTTCCAAATTCCAAATCGTAGGTTTTTTGGATTTACCGTATCCAGGTAAATCAAAATTTATCATAGCAAATTCATCATTTAATTTTTTTTGGATAGGCAAAAAAGTATTATTTGTTCCTCCCCAACCATGAATGCCAACGATAATTTTTTTAGAGTTATTTCCAAATTTATTATGATAAATCATTTTCAATCCTGTCACTAACCAATTTACCACTCAAGGTAACCATTGGTAGCCCTGTGCCTGGGGTTGTACTGGCTCCAACATAATATAGACCTTTGTATCTTGATTTATTTTTATTTCTAAATGGCCCAATATTAAATAAATTGTGTGAAGCTCCAAATGCTGAAGTCTTATACAGCCCAAATAATTTTTTCCATTCATCTGGGGAATAAATTTTTTCGTATTCAATATTATTTTGATTCAAATCTATATTATGATGCTTAAACCTATCAAATACTCTGGTTTTAATTTTTTCAATTTCATTACTATGAATATTTTTTTCATTGTCTTTTTCGGTGACAGGTAATGGGATTAATACGAAAAGAGTGCTTTTGCCATTTGGAGATAGGCTCTTATCAGAAACAGATGGAGAACTTGTGTAAAACGGCATTCCATTGGGGAATGTTTTATTTGCAAACAAATCATCAAAGCAGCCTTTATAATCATCAGGTAAAAAAATCATATGGTGGGGAAAATCAGTTTCTTTATTTAAGCCCCAATAAAATGTCATTACAGACGGGGTCATTTGCTTGGCATCAAATGTGTTATTAATATTATTTTTGATCAACTTTGATTCAGTTGTAGGTAAGTCAACATTGGAAACAACTATTTCATAAGGTATTGATGTGCCATCCTCTAGAACGACACCCTTAACTTCATTTTTGCTGGTAATAATTTCAGAAACTTGAGAATTTTTAAATACCTTTACCCCTTGTTTCTTTAAGATATTTTCTAATTTTTCAATTAGAGAATATATTCCTCCTTTCGGCATCCATAAGCCATATGCTATTTCTCCATAAGGCAAAATTGAAAAGAATCCGGGGATTTTGAATGGCGAACCACCTAGATACATAGCATATGATCCAAAAGCCTGTTTTATGTAGTCACTCTTAAAGTGTTTACCTAAATCAGAATACATAGATTTGAACATACTTCCAGAAAGCAGTTCATTAAAACCTAAGCCAATTCCCCAGCTTAAAGGATTATCGAGATTTCTATTTAATAATTTTTCGAAAGCAATATTGTATCTCTGCGAATTAACCTTCAAAAACGAATTCAAGCCATTGATGTGAGATTTTTCAAGCCTAGCTATTTCCTTTGAGAGCTTTGGAAAATCTGAGGTGATAGTGAAGGTTTCTTTGTCGTCCCACAGGAATTTAACACCACTCTTAATTTCAATTAAGTCAATATGGTTTTCCATTTTTTCTCCAGCTGCTTCAAACAAGTTTTCAAATATCCACGGATAATTTAATAATGAGGGCCCAACGTCAAACCTGAAACCTTTCTCTTCAATAATATTTGCTCTGCCACCCAATGTTGAGTTCTTTTCATAAACAGAAACTTCGTAACCTTTGCTTCTTAAATATATTGCTGCGGAAATTGAACCCATACCTCCGCCAATAATACATATTTCACGCATGCTAGATTTGTTCATGATTTTAAATATGCAATTGGCAGTTTCCAGTATTTACTTGACGGCAATGCACCTAGCTTCTCAGACCATGATAAACTTTCACGGTTTTTTATATCATTGCCCCTAGAAATAATTCTGTCATTTAACTTTCCATATAATTCTATGCAAGCTTTAATAGCAACTCTACTTTCAGGTGAAAAACTCTCGATGCCTTTTTCAGACTCCTTGTAATATTTATTGGCAATTGACGCCAATTCCATTCTTGCAGAATTAATTGATGACGTATTTTGATTAACATTGTCCCCATAATTTTTTAATTCAATTCCGTTATTTTTTAATATTGTTTTAGGTATATAAACCCTTCCTCTTTTTAGGTCCTCATTTATATCTCTAATAAAGTTAGTGAGTTGCAAAGCAATACCCAATTCTTTAGAAGACTTAAGAGTCTCTTCAAAATTATCAATTTGACTACTTCCATAAACATAAGCTAAAAAATACCCAACCACAATTGCGCTTCCATAGACATAATTATTGATTAAATCATCAGTGTTTTCGAAATCTCTAGGCTCAACATCAAGCTCCATAGCATCTAAAAATGATTCGTAATAATTTGTTGGAATTGAGTATTTTTTAACGACTTCAGTGAAACCAGCAAGAAGAATTGGAACATCTTTGTTTATTGACTCTTCAAAGGAGTTGGTTTCTAAAGCTAGCCTATATTTATTTCTCCAATTTGATAAAAGTATCTTTTTTTCATCATTTTCAATGTTGAATGAATCAACAATTTCATCAGGAAATCTAACAGATCCGTATACTAGTTCAACTTCATCGCGCATAAATTTTGGCAAAAATCTAGTCACTATAAAAAAACTAGTGCTATGCGTTTTTAATACTTTTCTTGAAAATTTAACTGCTATATCAAGGCCATCTTCTATTGAAGATTTTAAATCAGTTAAATAACTTCTTTCGAAATTACCCCATTCATTGGGTGTCCATTCACCCATAAAATTATTTTTTTGTTCTTTGTTCATAATGTAATAAATTAATATTATTATCTCATAAACTTAAATCACATTGGAAAGTTTGAATTAAGTAAATTATATTGGTAAGTAGATAAACTAGTTAAAGGAGTAATTCGTGTTAGAAAGATTTCATGTGCCCACTGACAAAGCTATTTTTATAAAGCCTGATGATATTAAAAAAGTAGTATACGAATTATTCATTAAATTAGGTTTATCTTTAGAGCATTCTGAAAATATCAGTGATGTCTTGACTTACGCAGATAAAAGAGGCATTGATAGTCATGGTGTCAGTAATATGCTAAGAATGTATGTTAAAAGTTTTATAGAAGCCAAAGATAATAACTCAAATAATGGGCTAAAAATTAATCCTCAATGGAAAATTGTCAAAGATTTTGGGGCAGTTACATCAATTGATGGTGATGGTGGCCTAGGTTGTGCTATAGCACCTTACGCGATGAAAGAAGCTATTAATAAAGCTAAAAAATTCGGAGTTGGGTCTGTAACTTTATTTAACTCTGGCCATTTTGGCGCTGCAGCTTATTATGCAAATATGGCAGTGGAAGAAAATATGGTAGGTTTAGCTACCACTGGTGGAGGAATCGGTATGGTTCCCACCTTCAGTAGTGAAAAACTTGTTGGACTCAACCCATTAGCTTTTGGTGTTCCTGCTAAGGAAAACCCGCCATTTATATTTGATGCATCTATGAGTTCTGTAGCAGGCAACAAGATCGAGTTGGCAAAGAGGCTAGGCGCTGATGTTATGCCTGGGTGGATATCAGATAAAGATGGAGTGCCAATTATGAAAGATTCTCAAATCCCTTCTTATGATAACCCTAATGACAAGCCAGGTATTTTACCTTTGGGAGGAACTAGAGAAATTGGATCACACAAAGGTTTTGGTTTGGCTGTGATTTTGGAAATATTGTGCGGAGGCTTATCAAACAACGGGCTTGGAATTTTCAGAAGAAAGAATACTGCACATCACTTTACTGTTTACAACATTGAAGCTTTTGGCACTTTGGAAGAATTCATGAAAGATGTAGATGAATATCTTTCAAAGTTAAAAAATAGTAAACCAGCACCTGGTTTTGACGAAGTAATGTATGCTGGTTTACCAGAAAGTAATGAAGAAAAAGAGAGATCTGAAAAAGGAATCCCATACCACCCTGAAGTGATTGAGTGGTTTAGATCCATTACAAGCGAATTAAATGTTGAATTTAATTTTTAGGAGGAAAAATGCATTACCAAAATGAAAGAAATTATGGATGCAGGGTTTCAGATGATTGGGAATATCGAGGGAACAAAGTAGCAATTATTGAAAATGAACTTATACGAGTTGTGGTCCTTGTTGATAAAGGTGCTGATATATACTCATTTGTTCATAAGCCAAGTGATACTGATTACATGTGGAGGTCTACATGGGGTGTGAGAGACACTACAAAATTTTTACCCACAACTGGCGATAATTCATGGGGGGACACTTATGAAGGTGGATGGCAATCGTGTGCTCCAACTGCAGGGAATAAAAGGAAAGATTATCAAGGGGCACCAATGGGGCAACATTCTGAGATGAGTACAATGCCATGGGACTCTCAGATATTAGAAGATAAGCCTGAAAAATGTTCCATTAAGTTTTCAGTAAGAACTTATAGGACTCCATTTTTTATGGAAAAGACACTTACATTAACTAAGAATAGTCCATTTTTAGATATCGATTATAAATTAACAAATGAGTCAATGGGCGATTCTGACTGTGTATGGTTAGAACATATAGTATTTGGAGATCCTTTTTTAAGTGAGAAATGTAGACTTGATTTGCCAAAAGCAAAAATATTTAATTGGAGTGATATCACTTTAGAGGGCTTGCCAGATAATAGGCTGTCTCCCCAAAAAGAAGGTGAGTGGCCTTATGCTGAAGGCCCCAATGGAAAAGTTGATATGAGAAAAATTCCTCCAAAGTCAGCAAAGCTACAAGATTTAGCAATGTTTCATCAATTATCTGAAGGTTGGTACGCCTTAACAAACACAGAAACAAGGATTGGGATTGGAATGCTTTTTCCTAAAGATGTTTTTAAGTATGTATGGAATTGGCAAGTTTTTGGTGGAGGATCTGGTTTTCCATGGTATGGCAGACATTACAACGAAGGGTTAGAATTATGTACAAGCCTTCCAGATGGAGATACTTTACCAAATTCAAGCGAAGAAACTTCAGCAGTAAAATTGAAAAGCGGTGAGTCAATTATTGCAAATTTAAAAGCTATAACATATGAAAGCAAGACAGGTGTAAAAGAAATTAAGGATGATGGGACGGTAATTAACCTATAATGAGGTGATATGAAAGCATTAATTTATTATGGAAATAAAAACATAAAGTTAGAAAATAACTGGCAAGAACCAAAGTTAAATGATGAATTTAATACTATCATCAAAATTAACTACACGAGTATTTGTGCAACTGACATAGAGGAATGGCAGTTTGGCCCAAATTATATACAAGAAAACGACCTACCAATTGTTCATGGACATGAAATTACTGGTGAAGTAATTGAAATAGGAAAAAATGTAAAAAACTTAAAAATTGGCGACACTGTTGCAGTAAATAATGTAATTCATTGTAAAAAATGCTTTTGGTGCCTCAATGGCCAAGGAGGAGCTTGCGTGGGAATGAAAGTGGCTGGGTTTGCATTAAATGGAGGTCTTTCAGAATACATGAGATGGCCATCAACACATTTAATTAAAATATCTGATGACATACCAAAAAAATATGGTGCACTGATTGAGCCATCAACGGTCGCTACACATGCGATCAGGAAATCTGGAGTTAAGCCTGGTGATAATGTAGCAGTTGTTGGCTGTGGGACAGTTGGGTTGCTTACTGTGCAAGTATTGAAAGCAGCAGGTGCAATTGTTACTGCAATTGACATAAGAAAAGAAAGCTTAGATTTAGCTAAATCTTTTGGCGCTGATTTTGTTTATGATTCCAGAAAAAATGACTTTGTCGAGTATTTACTATCAATTACATCAGGAATTGGGCATGACATTGTTTTTGAAACTGCCGGTGCCCATATTGCTCCAAAAATTTCTATTGATATAACAAGAAGAGGGGGCAAGACCATTCTTGTAGGTATATATTCCAAAGAATTATCTATGAATTTTAATGATATAGTTTTTTTTGAAAAGGAAGTTATTGGAACTGTGGGCTCCTCTCCGGGAGACATGGAAGCTACTGTAATGTTGCTAAATCAAGGAAAAATAGACCCTTCAAGTCTAGTATCAGAAACAATAAAATTAGATAATGTTATTAAAGGTGGATACGAGAAGATGAATCGTAGTTCTAAAAATATATTTAGAATTCTCGTTAGCCCTTAAATATGAAAGATAACAAAATAAAAATATTAAAAAGCTTCCAAGATACTGAATTCTCTTCCTTGAGCCTGAGAAGAAATTTTGAAATTAATTCATTAAATTATTTAATTGATAGCGGGTATGTAAATCTTGATACTCCTGTTATCGAGTCAGCAGATTTATTTTTTAGAAAATCTCTAGGAAGCACCTCAGGAAATACTTATACATTCACTGATCCTCAAAATCAGCAAGTTAGCCTTAGACCTGACTTTACAGCTTCAATCATGCGATATGCATTTTCTAATCACGGAAAAATTGAAAATAATTTAGGTAAATATTGTTATTCCGGCCCAGTGTTTAGATTTGAAAATAATAATGAATCTTATAACCAGTTATATCAAATTGGTGCTGAGTATATTTCTAAAAAAAAGAATGGATATGAGTCTCAAGTAATATTGGATGCCGTTAAATGTCTTCAAATAAACAATGTTAAGGAATTTAAAATTAAATTAGGTAATGTAGGTATTGTTAGAGAATATTTGGATAAAATTGGATTAAATAATTCATTAGTCGAATTTTTTCTTACAAATTTAAAATTATTTAATTCAAAAAATTATGAAGAGGAACTCTTAAGTAAAGCAAAATTTCAAAATCTTATTAAAAGTAGTAAAAAAACTGAAAATTTAAGAAAGGACGAAATCAAAGAAAAATTCAGTATTGAACTTCAAAGTAATTTAGGCTTAAGGTCACAAGATGAAGTTGTTGATAGATACTTTAATAAATTATCAAATCAGGTGATTGAATCTGAATTTAATGTATCAATCATTAAGCTAAAAGAACTTTTAAACATTGATTTAGAAAATATTAGTAGAAATATTATTGCAACTGAAATAAATTTTGAAGATTTTGAAAAT
>CEVE01013106.1_pt1 | contig 10097 bp, 6 predicted proteins | sample 356431 | NCBI WGS metagenome assembly CEVE01 (sample SAMEA2622764, study PRJEB7988) | marine metagenome | isolation source: saline water (ENVO:00002010), including
GCTATAAAGCGTTGCAAATTAAATATACTGGGTTAAGTTTTGTTACAGATCAGTAACGGTAACTAGGCAGAAAACTATCGAAATTTCATCATTTTAAAAGCTAAACTCGTCCAAATCCTGTGGAAAAACTCATCTCGTGTTATGTAAATTACACTATGAAAACTGTAAGATATTGCCTAATTGTGAAAGATTTTTGTATTGGGCCAAAGTTGTAGTTAAGGCAGGAGCCTGGATCCATGAATAAAGTAACAGCAATGCTGGTTTTCACGGTGATAATCGCCGGACAAGCCAACGCAGACTCTTTTGAAGCCGAAGTGAAGCCAATGCTGGAGGCATCGTGCCTCTTGTGCCATGGCGAGGGCACGGTGACTCCCCTTAATATGCAAGAGCTCAGCTACGACCTTAGCGATGCTGAGGTTTATCGCACTTGGGAGCATATCTATAATCGAATTGAGCGTGGTCAGATGCCCCCGATGGAGGTAACGGACACGGTCAGGTCACTGATTGATGATGCGCTTGCCGCAATTAAGCCTGCTTTAACTGACGCCAATATAGCCGCGCGCGGGGGCTCACGGACAGCTTTGCGCAGACTCACTCAGCTCGAGTATGCCTATACCTTGCAAGACCTTCTGCATCTTGATGCAGAGACTGCGAGGGCGATGGCTTCGGAATTACCCGCCGCGTCCGATACGGGTGGTTTTGATACTGTGGCTAAAACTCAGGATATCTCTTCCTTGCACGTGCGCGGCTACTTGCGCGCGGCTGACAGGGCGCTGAATGCTGCCATCCAGCTCGGCCCGCGTCCTGACTCGGAGCGCTTTGAAATTGAGTATCGAAAATCGCCGTATCTCCATCAATTGAGTACTCAGGAGACTTTCGGCTTAGGCGTTACCAAGTTGCTCGACGACGCCGTCGCTACGTTTTTTGATAACGTATCGACCTACGCCTTTTATACGGAGTCGGAGGGTTATAACGTGCCATTGCCAGGACGCTACCGCGTCACCCTCGATGCTTATCCCTACCAGGCGGATTCACCGGTAATTTTGACATTATACAGCGGCAAAAAGCAGGGCATTGTCGCGTCGCTTGATAATCTCATTGGTAGTTTTGACCTGGTGGAGCCGGAAGGCCGCGTTGTAGAGGTGACCACCTACCTGGAGCCAGGTATGTTAGTGGCTCCTTCATTAGCAGATATGGATTTCCGCGGGGAATATCCAAACTTATATTATCTCCCTGAAAATTTCGTCACGGATTACACGGGCGAGGGCATTGCGATGAAGTCGCTAGTTATCGAAGGCCCTTTGAATGACATATGGCCTCCAGCCAGCACACGCGAGCTCTTGACCGGCATCAATTTTGACGAGTCAGGGCAAATGGAACTGTCCAAGCCGGCGATAGATCACATTAACGAGATTGTCGAGACGTTCGCTCAGCGCGCCTTCCGTCGACCGCTAGCCGAGGGTGAAGCTGAGTTTTATGCCGATATGGCGATACCGTTGCTCGAGGACGGCAGACCTTTTCTTGAGGCACTGCGCGTGCCGCTAAGAACGGTCATGAATTCGCCTTCATTTCTCTACCAAGACGGAGAAAGCGGCGTCCTGGATGAATACAGTCTGGCCTCGCGCCTTTCGTATTTTCTTTGGAGAAGTATGCCGGACGACGCGCTTCTCGCCGTCGCTGAAGCCGGTCGCTTGTCCGAGCCTGCAGAGCTCGCACGTCAGGTGGAGCGCATGCTCGATGATCCGAAAAGTAAGCGCTTCGTCAAGGACTTCGTGGGGCAGGCTTATCGACTCTATGAGATCAACTCAACCTCGCCTGATACGGGGCTGTATCCCGAATTTAACGACCTCCTTAGTCAGGCCATGCTAGCGGAGTCCGAGCTTTTTTATGAAGAGTTGATCCGCGAGAACTTAAGTTTGACGAACCTCGTCCGTGCGGACTTCACCTTCCTGAACCGTCGTCTAGCTGAGCATTACAACGTGCCGGGTATAGAAGGACAGCAGATGCGCAAGGTGGTGCTGCCGAAGGGCAGTGTGCGTGGCGGTTTGCTGGGTCAGGCTAGTATTCATAAGATCACGGCGAACGGCACGACCACCTCGCCCATACCGCGGGGCAATTTTGTGCTTGCCAATTTGCTTGGCCGGCCAGCGCCGCCACCGCCACCGAACGTAGGCGGTGTTGAGCCCGACACGCGCGGGACGACCACCATTCGTGAACAGTTGGCTGCTCATCGAGACAGCACCATCTGTGCGGGTTGTCATAAAACGATCGATCCGCCCGGCTTTGCGCTCGAATCGTTCGATCCTATCGGAGGTTTTCGCGACCAGTACAGGGCTGCCGGGACTTTCAACGAGCTTTTGCAATACGCGCCTTATGAGTTGGGGCTGCCGGTGGATCCCAGCGGTATTACATCTGACGGGGCACCTTTTGGCGGATTCGCTGATTACCAACAAATCTTGCTGGACACTGAGATGGATGCAATCTCTTATCATCTCGTGTCTCAGCTAATAACATTCAGCACCGGCGCGCAGGTCGAGTTTTCCGACCGAGATGCAGTGAACGAGATTCTCAGCTCGACCAAGGACCAAAATTACCCATTGCGTAAAATTATTCACAATGTCGTGGCAAGCGATCTATTCAGGAGACGGTAATTATGCGAAGTAAGATAAAAAACGGGCATAAAATAAGTCGGCGTACCCTGTTGCGAGCATCCGGTGTGGCGCTTGCCCTACCATACCTCGAGGTGATGCCCGCCTATGGAGCGACTCAAACCAGGCGGATGGTAAACATTTGTTGCACGCTGGGTTTATACACGCCCTCATGGTTGCCGCAACAAGACGGTGCAGACTATGAAGCGACAGAATATCTAAAGCTCATCGATCATCATCGCAGTCAGTATACGGTCTTTTCCGGGCTCTCACACGAGGCGCAAAATGGCCGGCAAGCGCACAACTCAGAGATTACCTGGCTGACGTCGGCAAGGCATCCGGGCTTGGATGGTTTCCAAAATACTATTTCCATGGACCAGGCGGCCGCCAATTTTATTGGTTATGAGACTCGTTTCCCGTCAATTGTGCTTGGCACAACGAGTCCGCAAAGCCAGTCTTACACTGCTAACGGCGTAATGATCCCGGCTGAAACGAGTCCAGCAGGAGTGTTCAAAAAACTATTCCTGCGAGGTAGCGCAGAGGAGATCAAGCGTGAAACCCAGAGCTTGAGTGACGGCGGAAGCATCCTCGACCGTCTGCTGGAGGAAGGACGACGACTTAGCAAGCAGGTCAGCGCCTCAGATAGACACAAGCTCGATGCCCACTTTGAAGCGGTGCGCGCGGCAGAGAATCAGCTTACCGAGGTACAAGCGTGGACGGATCGGCCGAAGCCAGAGGTTGGACGAGAGTCTCCAGTCGACATCCCGGACAGTTCAGACCTTATTGGCCGTATTGAGCTCATGCTGGGCCTTGTTCCGCTTATTCTTCAGACCGACTCGTCCCGTGTTGTCAGTCTTATGATTCAAGATCACGGGGTAGTGCCGCAAGTTGCGGGTGTATCCAAAGACCAGCACGGGCTTTCCCATCATGGTCAGGATGAGAGTAATATAGCTCAGCTTAAGATTATCGAAACAGAGATTATTAAGCGTTTTGATAATCTGCTGACAGAACTTCAGCAGCCCGACCTCGCTGGAAGTTCCATTCTTGACCAGACGGCAGTTTTGTTTGGTAGTAATCTTGGCAATGCTGCCTCACATTCCGCTAAGAAGCTTCCTATTCTCGTTGCAGGTGGTGGTTTTGCGCACGGAAAACATATTGCGAATAAGCAAGAGCAAGATGCGCCATTGTGTGATCTCTTCGTCACTCTATTGCAATCGATGGGCCTTGAGGTGGATGCGTTTGGTCAGGGTAGCAAGGCACTGCGCTGGTCATAGCGAGCGATCTATAAGGACAGACTTATGATTCGCTCTTATTCTGTCCTACTCGCTATTGCACTTTCAATAGGTGCCTGTGTATCGCAGTCTCAACTAAACAAAACTCCGTTTGGTGAGTGGCATCACGCTGGTGGCAATCATTTCTCTGCCAAATATTCGCCTTTGGATCAGATTGATTCGAGTAACTTCGCAGAACTGGAAGTCGCATGGGACTGGCAATCGGCAGATTCTCGGATTCCTCGCTCGCTGGCGTCTAACACTAGCCCCTATCGTGCGACCCCTTTATTCGTTAATGGAGTCATGTATACCAATACTAGCCTTGGTCAAGTAGCGGCACTTGACCCGGTAAGTGGTGAAGAATTATGGGTTTTCGACCCTGAGAGTTATCGACTAACCATTGGGAGGGGTGCAAGTTCGACTCGAGGTATCGAGTACTGGACCGACGGCGAGATTGAGCGCATATTTATTGCCACGCGCGGCAAGCAACTCGTTAGCATCGATATCAGGACCGGCCTGCCGGACACCAATTTCGGTGATAGTGGTTTTGTGGATTTGCGCGGTGATTTCGGCAAGAGCGCAGACGAGTTTAATTTAGACAACATCACCCATGGCTCACCTCCTATCGCTGTGGGCAGCTCGGTTATCGTCGGCTCCTCTCTATTCGATTACACGGAGTTCAATCGGAATCCGCCCGGACATGTCCGTGCGTATGACGCCTACACCGGCCAATTTAAATGGCGTTTTAATACGATTCCTCAGCAGGGCGATGATTTTACCGAGACGTGGGAAAACGATTCCTGGCGAAAGATGGGGAACACCAACGTGTGGACCTTCATGTCGGCTGATGATGAGGCGGGCATCGTCTATCTGCCTATCGCTACCCCCACTAATGATTACTGGGGCGGCACTCGACTTGGCGAAAACTTGTTTGCCGAATCACTGGTCGCTGTGGATGCCGAGACCGGCGAACGCATCTGGCATTTTCAGACGGTCCACCATGGCCTTTGGGATTACGATATTGCTTCGGCCCCCAATCTAGTCGACATCGTGGTTGATGGTCGACCCATCAAGGCTGTAGCTCAAGTCTCCAAAACGGGCTTCACCTATGTGTTCGATCGCATTAGCGGTGAGCCTGTGTGGCCAATAGAGGAGCTTCCCGTGCCGCCGAGCAATGTGCCTGGTGAGCGCGCCCACCCGACTCAGCCGCACCCTACTTGGCCACTGCCATTTGAAAAACAGGGGATGAGTGAAGCAGACTTGATCGATTTCACCCCTGAAATAGCAGCCGCGGCGAAAGAGCTGGCAAAAAAATACGTGATGGGACCGATATTCACACCGCCGATTGTGGAAGGTACCGATGGCAAGGAGGCAACTATCTTTATGCCAGGCGCAGGTGGGGGTGCTAGCTTCCCGGGTGCGAACATCGATCCTGAAACTAATATTCTCTACGTGCCCTCTCAAACGCGTCCTTATGCCATGTCTTTGGTGCCACCAAATGATCCTGAAGCGGACTGGCCCTATGTCATCCGTGTGCAGCGTAACGTCGGTCCTATGGGATTGCCCCTGGTAAAACCACCCTATAGACGCATTACTGCGATAGACCTCAACACAGGTGAACACTTATGGAAAACCCCTCTTGGAAAGGGGCCCGCAAACCACCCTGCATTGGCACATCTTAATTTGCCGGACCTCGGAAGTTCGTTTAGCGATTACTCGGCTGAGGGTGGCATCCTGGTAACCAAGACCTTGTTGATTACTCATCTGGCGCAGAAAGATGAGATTGATCCGGATGCAGATGGATCGATCTTGGTCGCATTTAACAAGGAGACAGGTGAAAAAGTCGGGGAAGTGCTTGTGGATGTGCGTTTGCACGGCCCGGTAATGAGTTACCTGGCTGATGGCAGGCAGCACATCTCCATATCCGGTGGTCGTTTCAGTGGTGCGAAAATTTTTACCTTCGCATTACCGCAATAATATTAATAACCTAAATGTGGCGAAGAGATTATATGAAAACCTTAATATTTAAAATATCGGAGCTTGGCACGGGACGAGCGGCTAACAAACTATTGATTACACTATTTTCTGGGCTACTTCCTATCGCCTCTTTGTACGCGCAAGGCGCAGGTGAAATGAGCTATGATGGAACCACTCCCTGGGGGGATCCCGACTTACAGGGTCTTTGGACTAATGAAACTCGCACGCCGATGGAACGGCCGGTGGAGCTTGGAAACAAAGCCTTCTTTACAGAGGAGGATGTCCAGGCTATGCAAGCAGCGTCTGAGCCTCAGCCGCAGCCCGTCGAGGCCATAGTCGAGGAAGTATCTGCCCCTCCTGTGGGCGGTAATGTGGGAGCCCATCCCCCAATTTTTCTTGATCAGGGTGAGGTTTTGCTCTCAACGCGTCAGACGTCACTGATAGTCGATCCGCCAAACGGTCGCGCGCCGTTGAGGGATTCAGCATGGCAAGCGCGTGAAGAGCGCTTGCAGCATCTGGAGGATGATTATACTAATTTCACACCATGGGATCGCTGCATCACTCGGGGTGTGCCTGGTGCAATGCTGCCAGCTGCCTACAATAATGCCTATCGCATAATTCAGACACCGGACCATGTCGTTATCTTGCATGAAATGATTCATGAAGTACGCATTATTCCTCTAGATAAATCTGTTCATAACGATGACCGAATCAAGCTGTGGATGGGGGATTCGGTGGCGCATTGGGAAGGGAACACGCTTGTGGTAGAGACAACTAATTTTCACGGCAGGGGAATGATTGCAAATAGCGGCGCAGGTGGTCGGCTCCGAGGCGTTTCAGTTACAGAAGATCTTCACTTGGTTGAGCGTTTCACGCGAATTGAAGAGGATACAATTATTTGGGCGGTGACGATTACTGACCCAGATATTTATACTCAGCCTTTTACTATTTCCATGCCGCTGACCCATGATCCAGATTACGTGATCTATGAATACGCTTGTCATGAGGGAAATCAGGCCATTCGCAACATACTCAGTGCGGGCCGGGAACGGGAAAAACGCGAGGCGGCTGGACTTTAGGCACGTGGCCGAACTGAAACGGAGTAGGCTCGTGAGTAGTATTATTTTACTCAGTAAATTATAAAACCTGTCAATGGAGGCGGGTTATTTAACTGACCCATAGACTTTAGTAAGAAATCTATTACAACCTAGAAGGTTATCAGTCCGTGTTATCGACTGTCTTGTTGGTGCACCTAATTTGCAATTTCTTTCCAAACAAATAGGCGCGTAGCTAGCAGGTAACTGATAACTAGCCAGGCGAAAATACCAATCAAGCTAGGCGTAATTGCTAGTAGTGAAACACCTTCGTTGGCAATGTCCCGCATACCATTAGCTACAAAGCTGAGAGGCAGCACGGAAGCCAATGGTTGCACAAATTCAGCCATTGACTCTATCGGATAGAACACCCCTGAAAGAAAGATCTGAGGAAAAATGACGATATTTCCTACCATCATCGCGGCTTGTTGAGTTTTGGCAATACTGCCAAGACAAAAGCCGATGTTAAGGAAAATAAATGTACCTAGGATTACGACGAAAAAAAACGCAGCAAAGCTACCAATAATTTGCACGTCCAATACTAAAACCGCAAATGTCATCAGTATCACTAGTTGGATTAATACGATCGCTGTTCTTGCCATTACTATTGCCGTAATGAAATCTTTTGGTTGAATGGGAGTGACGAATAAACGTTTCAGAATCCCCTTGCGCCGAAATTCAATTATGTTGTACCCGCTGCCGGCGATACTTAGTTGCATTAATGTAAGTGCCATTAGTCCGGGAAGAAGAAAATCCAAGTAACTTTGAGAGCGGGCTTCAATGTCCTCGATGACAACGCTAAACATAGGCTCGGTTTCGCGAAATTCTCGCTCAATTTCAATTAGGGTTCGCTCGAGTATTGGTTGGATGAGGCCTAGCTGCGCCAGTTGCGCAGCGTCAACTAACATTCGTAGTTCTGTACTCTGCTGATCCAGATCAGCGGCATTAAAAGCTTCCGGAATCACCATTACAAGAGTTTGATTACCGTCCCTTAGTTCAGAGCGTAAAAGATCCTCAGTGCCTATGGTTACATTAAAGACTGGATTGTCTTTCAGCTGTTGGACAAAATCTGCGGCGACTACCGAGTCCGATTTTTTGACAACACCAATGTCAAAAGGCTCTTGTTGATCATTGTTCACAAATCCGAAGATAGTCATGAAGATAACAGGGAAAAACAGGCTGAAGAAAATTGACTGCCGATCTCTTAGGAAGATCATCAGAAACACCTTGGATAAATGCAGCTGCAGTTTACTGAGTATCACCGTTTTCAGTCCCTGAGAGCGTGTCCGGTTAGCACAAGAAAGACATCTTCTAGATTCCCGTGGATTGGTGCGTCTGGTGGTTCAGGCGCATGTAGCATTATCAATTGCTGTGGTGTGCCTTCCGCGACGATTTTGCCATTGTCCATTATAGCAATACGGTGACAGAGAGATTCTGCTTCTTCCATGTTGTGAGTTGTTAGCACAATTGTCATGCCGTTGTAATTTAGTTCCTGAATTAAATCCCAGATATTTCGTTTCGCCTGAGGGTCAAGACCTGTAGTCGGTTCATCTAGAAATAGGACCTTTGGTTCATTTACTAGAGCACATGCAATCGAAAAGCGTTGCTTTTGGCCACCAGACAAATTTACAGGTTTAGCTTTAGCCTTATCTAGTAATTGTACTTTATGCAACAACGCAATAGCATCGACGTCGCGGTTATATAAAGCTCCGAAGAGAGTAAGTAGCTCAGCTAGAGATAGATTATCAAAGTACTCACTGGCCTGCAGTTGAACTCCTATTATTTCCTTTATCTTCGAGGGACATGATTGCACATCGATGCCATCGATTGACGCATGCCCACCATCAATGTCATTCAGTCCTTCAAGCATTTCCAGCGTGGTGGTCTTACCTGCGCCATTTGGGCCGAGAATACCAAAAATTTCACCTGTTTCGATGAGCAGAGAGACGCCGTCAACGGCGAGAAAGGTATCGTTTTTGTTGTTGGGAAGTGGGTAGGCTTTCGTAAAATTCTCGATTTTGATAATTGGCATGTCAGACTTGCCTTAGATTTTGTTTTGGGGCCCAACTGGTTAGCCAAGGCAACGAACTCTAGATTAATGGTTGTTATAGTACGCATTACCATTCTTTTAATTGGTGGAGGCGGGGAGAGTTGAACTCCCGTCCGTCAGCTCGCGGCCTGTAGATCTACATGTTTAGCATCGTCTATTAAATTAACCCTTCTCGACCCGACGCGCAGGGTGATTTAGGGCGAGTCTGAAAATTTTGACCACTCAAGTTCAGACACCCTGAGCAGCGGTCCCGTTCTATATGACGATTGCTAACACCGGTTTACGGGCATCCCTGTGGCAATCGCTAGCCCGCTATATTAAGCAGCTAGAGCGTAGTTGTCGTCGTTGGCAACTATATAATTGCAGTAATTGTTTTACGAGAGTCACTACCCTCTCGACATGCACTCCAGGTGTTGATACCGGCGTCGAATCCGAATCGCCCCCTTTATAACTGCAAGTCTATCACATATTGACTAATTGGCCTTTTAGTTCATCCAGGTAATGCAAAAGTTGAGAAACGAAATGCAAGCTGAGATTCAGAAATTACTCGCTTTTGTCTTTATAGTTGACGCTTTTCCCAGACATCGATGTCCTTGTTTATTGCATCTCTTAAAGAAGCCAGCATGGGTTCTCTAAGTCTTAATTTGCTTGAAGTGTGGGCCTTTAAATCTAGTTTTAGGAATTCCTCAGCTTTTGAGGTTGCAGCAGCGAGCACCTGCCCGGGTTCGGCAATTTCGTCAACAAAACCTGCCTCCAGGGCTTCTTCAATGTCAAAAAAGTGAGCAAGCCCAACAGCCTTACTCCGGTGCTTATTTATGATTCGCTGTTTTATTACCTCGATCGCGAAGTAAGGGACCGTCAAACCGATCGCAACTTCGTTTGCCGCAAACTTTGAATTACCACTGGCACCTACTCGATAATCGCAACATAAAAGTAAAAATGTACCCATGGCAACCGCATGACCAGTGCACGCAGCGATCACTGGGTTTGGGTAGCTCAGCATCCTATGCGATAGCTCGGCGCCAAGTGTTAACATTTTGAGGATCTTTGCGTTGTC
>CEVE01016301.1_pt1 | contig 10045 bp, 8 predicted proteins | sample 356431 | NCBI WGS metagenome assembly CEVE01 (sample SAMEA2622764, study PRJEB7988) | marine metagenome | isolation source: saline water (ENVO:00002010), including
CGCTTCACCAACTATTACACTGAAATTGATTTCTTGATAAAAAGTTTCATTTGCAACTAATAGAACAAAATCAATAGAACTGCCGTTAATTATATCATTGCTAAACTCAATATTAAATAATGGCATTTCAGCAATTTCTTGAGGCAATATTTGACCAGCATTAGAAGTAGGATTTTCAATATTGACTAAACTACTTGAGCTCAACAAGCTAACATCTCCAGATTCAAATTCCATACTTCCTAGATTAATTAGACTCATGCTCAAATCAGCACTAGATCCAGGGTAAACACCCTCTCCACCCCAAAACATACTATTTAATGATATATTTGCAGATTTTGCATTAAATGAAACTAAATAATCCCAATTAGACCATTCGTCAGATATATTTAGGTGAAATTTTATATCTTCACTTTCAATTAAATGCTCTGATGTAAATAAAAAAGGACCAATAGTATTAGTAGATAACATGTTAAAATTTATTTGGGAGTTTTCTAAAGCTCCATTACTGGATAACAAGTCCAATGTAGCAACATAGTTACTCTCACTCAACTGAATGCTTGATTCTAAAGTAAAATATATTTCTACCTGTTCAAATGAGTTAATATGCCCATCTGATAAATTAGAATTAAAATCTTCAATATAATAATTGACCAACGTTGTTTGACTATTATTTGATATCAATATATTTTCTTGATAAGGAACAATATTTTTCCCTGTAACCGTGAGTACTATATCTGAATCATCTAAAATATTGATTTCAAACAATGCCAATCCTTCATCATTGGTATAAGCACTAATTGAACTATCACCCCATTCCTCTTTTGTTAAAGAAACCCATGCATTTTGAATTACTTCTCCAGATTCACTTTGAACATTAACCTCTAAATAAGTAGACCCCATGTATACATACTGGGGATGGGAAACCTGTATTTGGCTAGGAGTATCTGTCCACAAATTAAGAACTGGATCACCCATCAGATTATTCCAATGCGTAAAATTATCTACAGTACCTACTGAATTTGCTATATAATTATTAAAAAGAGTTACTTTTCCACTAACTAATGCAGAACCTGCTGTAGTTAAGCCTTTTGAAAAAATACCATCATATATTCCCATCTGTAAAATATTATTTGGAGCAGTATGAGTTGATGATGTAGCAGTTCCAATAGCTGCCACCGCACCTTTTGGGTTTGTGGCAGAGCCAGCCCTAATAAAATCTTCTGATAAACAAGTGTAATTAAAATCGCCAGTGGAGCAAGTTATGAATGTAGCGAATGGATTCATATAACCATTATTTGCATTATTTATTTGCCCAGCCCCAAATCCGCTGGTACCAATATACCCTCTATAATTCATATACAATATGCCCTCAGATAGCTCATTTTGCATCCAATTAGCATAATTTCCATCCCCATAATTTGTATTTATATCTTCAAATCCATTGGTTTCTAAAATTTCTTCTATGTACTCATTTGTTATAATTGTAGAGTTGCCAGATGATGAAGGATCTGCATTTAGAGCTGCTCGCTCATACCAATCGGTACCGGTGAAGTTTAAATATGTAGCTTTCTCATAAGCTATGGTCTTATTTATGATATTATCAAGATCGGAAGAACCGTTTGCAGATATTCTACCAATGAACATTTCAGGAAAAAGATCATCACCCTCAAGCAGCGTATAGTCATAATCGCTGGCACCCCAAGTTGTACTAAAATAAGGGATTGAGAAAGAACCATCTGTATCGCCAACCAAAACCACATATTCTGGAGGATTACTCCAATTTACATAACTACTTTGAATATAATTTTTTATTGCTGTAGTACTATTTCCAATATCACTAACCTCTGCGACGTGAACCTCATAACCCATTTGCTTTCTCCAATCAATAAGGCTCTGCATGCTTGAATGGGTAGCAGAGTTTCCTCCACATATAAATAAAATACTTGGCGGAATATTTTCGGTTATTTCCCTTGGTTCATAATTATCCACAAAAGATGATATTAGGGTATTAAACTCATCTGAGAGAGGAATATCGCTTTGGTTTCTCTGATTGCTATTCTTCAAAATGTTTACATTGAGATTTATATTATTGTACAAAACATATTCTTTTACAGAAGTATCATATTGAAATGGAAGAACTGAAACTTGAATCAACCTTACACCTCTCATGAACATAGGCTTAGATATAAAATAAGTCAAACCCTCTCCACCAGCAGCTTCAATATTTTTCTTTTCGTGCCCTTTAAAAGATTGATCCAGAATACTACTTAGCTCCTCAACTTCTTGATTTGACATAAATGTTTTGGAGACTATTGAAGCTTCTATAATCAAGGATTCATTCTCCTCAATATTAACTATAAAGTTTTTAATAGGAAAGAGTGCTTCAGAATCATTCAATTTCTTATCGATAATTTTTCCGTCACTCCATTCTAGAACTGATTGAAGATTAATATTAAAATTACCCAAACTAAAGGCTATAAGTAATATTATTATTTTTTTCATCATAAATCCTTAACTGCATAATTAAAAACAAAATTAACTACATATTGAAAATTTCAAGTATCAACTAAAAAAAGGCATTCGATAATAGATAGCGTTATTTATTGAAACAAGTTTAGCCCTTAAACTGATAATTTAACAAACAATAAAATTTTACACTGTTTTTGTTTGTAACTATATGTGACAAAAAATGCAAATTTATATCTTTTAAAAACGATTTACTTTTGATTACATTTAGTTACAAATCTTAATAACTAATAATTGGATTGAAATATTATATTTAAATCTAAAATTAATCTTACTAATAAGGAGTATGTAAAGTGAAAAAAATTATTAAAAAAATAAATCAAGGATTTACTCTCGTTGAAATACTTGTGGTCGTAGTCATTATTGGAATCTTGGCTGCAATTGCTATTCCAACTTATTTTGCATTAACAGAAACATCTTACTCAAAAGAAGCTGAAATACAAATAAAGAACTTATATCAAAGCGCATCAACATATTACACTAAAACTGGTAATTTACCAGGAGACTGTTATGAAGAAATGGAACAAAATGGCGCAATTGAAATGAAACAAAGCGTTATAGACTCATGGGAATTTCAGTGTGACTGGATTTTTGATGATGATGAAAAAGAGATTACTGGTACCATAACAGCTACAAGCACGGAAGCAAATGAGGCAGGTGCTGGGAAAACTGTAGCTTATGATCTTTTAACAGGCGAAGTAACTGGATACGGTCAAGGCGACCAAGAATAATAGTATGTCAGATTTGAATATCAATGACTTATTAGGCTACGCCCTTGAAAGCGGAGCCTCTGACTTACATCTTAGCGTCGGTTCTCACCCAATGGTCAGAATTCATGGGGAAATGAAAAAACTTCAACTCCCTATTACTGAAACTGAAGCAATGGAAAAAATTCGAGATGAAATTCTTAATAAAAATCAAAAAGAACGATTTATTGAAAATCTTGAAATTGACTTTTCTGTTGCTCTTGAGGGAAAGGGTAGATTCAGAGTGAATTTTTTCAATCAAATCAATGGTCTGTCAGCTGTTTTCAGAACTATCCCAACTCTAATAAAAAACAGTGAAGAGCTTGGCGTCTCTCCAATCATCAATAAGTTAGCACTCAAAGATAGGGGTTTAATACTGCTTACGGGACCCACGGGGAGCGGAAAATCAACAACGCTTGCAGCTATGATTGATCATATCAATGAGAATAAATCAAAACATATAATCACAATTGAAGACCCTGTTGAGTATTATCAGCAGTCAAAAAATTGCCTTATCAATCAACGTGAATTAGGTCAGTCAACACACTCTTTTGCAAACGCTTTAAAGTCTGCTTTAAGAGAGGACCCAGATGTACTACTAGTTGGTGAAATGCGAGACTTGGAAACTGTACAACTTGCACTAACAGCAGCTGAAACTGGTCACTTAGTTTTATCTACTTTACATACTTCTAGTGCAGTTAAGACTATTGATAGAATTATTGATGTTTTTCCTGCTGGACAGAAAGACCAAATAAGGTCAATGTTGTCAGAGAGCCTTGAAGCAGTTATAGCGCAAAAATTAATGGTAACTAAAGATGGAAACGGTCGTGTTCCTGCATGTGAAATACTCATTGCTAATCCAGCTGTTAAAAACTTAATTAGAGAAGATAAAATATATCAGATTCCATCGTTAATTCAATCAAGTAGTCATGAGGGTATGCAAACCTTAGACCAAGATTTACAAAGACTTGTAACACAAGGACAAGTTTCAAGAGAGCATGCTTTGGAGATTGCCGATGAACCAGAAAAGTTTGAGAAAGGAATATATTAATAATTTTGTCAAAGGATTTACATTAATGGAATTATTAGTAGGTTCATTAATAGCATCTGTAGCATGTCTTGCTATAATCTATAGTGCAACTTACTACACTCAACGCCTTCAAAGCATTAAAACAAAAGAAAGAGCTCACGAAGAACTTAAGGGATATACTGACTCTTGGAAAGCCAGGATCGCAGTAAATGATATAGCGGAATCAGGAAACACTGATTCTAGACAAGTATGTCTTACCTCAAAAAACAACACATGTACTCAGCAAGCGCTCCTAACGGCGACAATAGGTGATGTAACGACAAGCCCCATTGAAGGCATTAATGACAATGAAGATTCTAGAGTAAGCAGAAAAGCTCTATCAACTTCAATTAAATGGAAAACAAGAAATGGTGCTGACCAATCAATAGAATTTTACGCCGAACAACTGGTTATGCAGCCATGACCTGTAAAAATCTGAAAGGATATACTTTAATCGAAATGGCCACAACTTTAACTATTGCCTCTGCTTTTTCATTAGGTCTTTTTTTTATTTTTCTAAGTGCAAATAAAATAGTTTCAAATAGTGAAATTGTCTATGATATAAAAAATTACTCAACTTCTGCATTAGATATAATATCAGATAAAATTAGAAATTCAGAACAAATTTCAATTAACACAATATCTGGAGGAGGAGTAACAATAATAACGCAAAACAATGATGAAGAATTTAGATATAATGTTGTTAATAATATGATTTATGAAAATGGCTATCCTTTAAAAATATTTGGCTACAAGCATTTAGAGAATCAAGAAATGTATAATATTACCTTGCTTATCAGTTGCGCAAAAGCAGATATAGAAAATACATTTGATCAAAACGTTGAAGATTTTGTTTATGATTTAGATATTACTTTTAATTTAGAATCAGTAACAAATAATAATTATCAAGTAAGTCATACGGCAAGCAATCGAATTTTCACTATTAATAAAAGAGCTCAAACAGAGATTAACTCGTGAAGATACCTACTATTCATTCTAGCAATGTTAAAGCTTATGTACTCTTTACAACTATATCAGTACTATTTATTGCTACAACGTTTGTTCTTTCATTTTATACCACCCTTTATTCAAAAGAGCTAAGAATTAATTATAAGATCGCAGAAACTCAAGCTTTATTTAACGCTGAGACGGGAGTGGCCGAGACAGCTTATCCTTTTTTAGTAAAAAGTTCCTTTGTTAATGATACTACCCTCTCTCCACAAATAATTGAACAGTTTGATATGGGGCTATATCTAGGCCCAAAAATGGAGTTCGCTAGTGATGGACAAAGAGTAGCTACAGTTGAGGGAGTTAGTTTTATAAGAACTGCAAATGGAACCCTTGATTCTGTCAAGAAAAAGGTTTCTATATCTGCTAGACCTGAAACTTTAGCTAAATATATGTACTTAACTGAATCTGAAAAAGCTGGAGGTGCACCAATGTCTTTTGGTGGACCTGGTGTTGCAGGAAGTGATGGAGTAAATGCTCGAAGATATGTTTATTTTGGACCAAATGATGTAATGGATGGACTTGTCCAGTCAAACTCCTTAGTGTCTATGTCACCATCTGCTGGCTGTCCAGACTTTTCAGATGCAACATTTTATATTACCAGACCTGGTCCTGACCCAAGTTTGTCTTGCACTTATCAACAGCTTTTCCAAACTAACAATGCAGACGACATAGATACAGTCTCAACACCTGCGGTAAAACTTCCTCCTACAGGGTACGAAACTCTTAAAAATAACGCTACAATTGTTTATGATTCAGGAAGAAAATTAAGCACCTCTCCTAATTCAAAGGATACTTTAATTATGACAGAATTAGAGTTTTTTGATACTGGCAGAATGACTGTTAAGCAGTGGTGGTATTTAATGCCACCCCATTTAGATGAAGACGTAACAGACCCAATTGACTTAGTGCTTCCACAACCTGATAATTTAGATGGAGTTGATAATGGGGCTGCAGATTGTGGAAACGGCAATCAAAACTCTTGGTGTTATGATACAGATGGAGATGGAAATTCTTGCGATAACTGCTCTACAAATCTTTTTAACAATATTTGCAATAATGTTACGGACATTCGAACATGTGAACCGTATATTGATTCATTGTATTTTTATCATGGCAAAGGCTACGTTGATGGTGATGGATTTCTAAATAATATGCCAGATGAGTGGTATAATTCCTCTCCAGATACAGAAAATTTCATTGATCCTAATGTAAGAGGTCCATATGGAACAAATCAATACTACGACTTTATGCCTCTTAACTCCAATGGTCAAGAAAATTCAAATTCTTTATTAATTGATGCGGAATATTTTGTTACCAGCCCTACTGTAATCTATATTAAAGATGGTCCAGTCAGAGTCAAAGGCTTTTATAATGGTCAGTACACAGTTGTAACTGATGAACATACAACCTATAGAAGGCATGCATGGAATAGCTTGTTTAACATTCCAGTAGATACAGTATGGAACAATATTTGGATTGTTGATGACTTAGTTAATGCTGATGCTAAAAATGTAGGAGTTGGAGGATTTCCAAACCATAGTGATGGTAACTTATCTCAATTTCAACCTAATGAAGATTGTTTTGGAGGATCTCAAAATGTAATGGGACTGGTCTCAGGAGCAAATGTAATTGTTGCAAACACGCCTGCAAATGGTCAAAGAGGCTGTGGACTAGGTGGTTGTAATATTTCAATTAATGCAGCAATACTTGCTTTAAATGAATCGTTTGTAATGCATTTTTGGCAAAACTCAACAAATATGAATACAACTCTGACTACACAAGGACGTACAATCTCAGGCAATACTACAGAGCCACCATTTGGAGACGGTAGAGGCCGAGGACAAAATGGTAATCAATTCACAAATCAAGATAAAAGACAGGAAATATATCTTTGGGGAAGTGTTGTGCAAAAATATCGGGGATACATGCTTAGAAATATATCTTCTAATTTCTCTACAAATGTAGCTCATGATATTGGCATGGATAAAAACTATCATTATGATAGAAATCTGTTTTGTACACCGCCTCCTTTTTACCCTGCAGTAGAATATGATGATGATTCTGGCGAAATAAGTGTTAACTTAACAGGTTTTAAGGCAATAGATTAGGAGTAATATGAGTTTAGGTTTAGATATAGGACATTTTAATTCAAAGGTAGTTTTGCTATCGGGCTCTGGTGATAATATTGAAGCGCAAAAAGTCAAGAATTGTAATACTTTTACCGATTTAAACTTATTTGATCCTGAAACAATAACCAAAGCTCAATGGGTCGCAAGTATACAAGATTTGTTTAAAGAAATTAAAATCAACCCAAAAAGCCAAAAAGAATTAGTATCTTCTTTGATAGGTTCAAGCACAACAATTAAGCAGATTTTAACAGTTGAAATGGCTGGACAAGAGTTAGTTCAAGCACTAGAATTTGAAGCAAAAAAACATATTCCGCTAGATGGAACTGAAGTAATTATGGACTATCATATTATAGGGGAAAGTTCAAAAGAGGTTGGAAAAATTGACGTATTACTGGTTGCGACAACCAAAAACCTTATTACCCAACATAATCAACTTATTACTGAAATTGGATTTAAAAAAACAGGCGTATTCGACGCTACTCCTGTTGCTTTAACTAATTTATGTATTCATAATAAAGGCATACCAGATCAAGGAGTTGATGTAATATTAAATATTGGATGTAAATCTACAACAATTGTAGTTTTTGGGAATGGACAAGATTTTTTTACTAGAGAGCTTAATATTGCTGGACATAAGATAAGTAAATCTTTGATGGATAAAAATAGTCTCAATTATTATGAAGCTGAAAAATTAAAGTTTGAAAAGGGAGTTCAGTCTCTTGAAAATACTAGCACCGAAAACGAATCATTCAGTATTCAAGTCGCTGAAAAAACTATTTTTACAAACTTAGTCGAAGAAATTAGAAAGTCTTTACGATATTACATGAAAACAAATCCTCAAGCATATTTTAATAAAATCTATGTTACAGGAGGGTCTGCAAACCTAGTTGGAGTAAAAGACTTCATTTCAACGAACTTAAATTCTGAAGTTGAGCTTCTAGATCCATTTGAAAAAATAGCATTAAAAGACAGTACTGAAAATCCATACCAATACTCAATTGCTGTTGGTTGTGCTTTAAGAGGTCTAACAGGATGAATAAATTAATCAAAATTAATCTTAATCAAACTGTATCTAAATCTGAGTTAAGAGAACAAAAGAAGAATACTTTCCAATGGGTAGTATTTAGTATTTTTAACTTATCTTTTTTAGGATTAATAATATGGGCATCAATTATAATAAGCGGAATAAATAGTATAGTTGAAGATCAAGAAAACTCAAACAAGGTTATTCGCACTGAAACAAGCAGTCTAACAATGAACACATTTGAACCTGAGGGACAAGGTATTTCAGTTGAAGATGTCAACCACTTAAAAGATTTTCAAGAAAATAGAATTTTTTGGGGTCCAAAACTCACAGCTCTTATTAATGCTGTGCCAAGTGATATGGTAATTACAAAAATGAGAGTATCCAGTAATAAAAGCAAAAGAAAAATGATGATGGATGTATATCTTCGTCACGATAGTGAGTTAGCTGGAGTTGATGCAAGTGAATATGCTAAAAACTCATCATTTTCTAGAGCCGATAAATTGGTTAAAGATCTAAAAAATAGTGACTTTATTGAACATTTCAATACTGATAGTAACGGTGAGCCACTTTTTAGCCCTGTAAAATATAAAGACGAAATTAAAAAAGGTAATGAGCTTCAAAAAATATTTTTTGAGGGAGAATTAAACCAATACTACAAAAAAAAGAGAAGAGAGAGAAAAAAATAAGCAATGAAACGTAACTTTATACTATTAGCTTGTAATCTACTAACTATAATCATTCTTTTAGTTCTTTATTCCGCATTCATTAATCCTGATAAGGATGGATTAAATAGTATAGATAAAAGTAATCGTAAAATTAATAAAAATTTTGAAAAGTACTTTGAAACCAAAGTGCAAGTTGATAATAAGCATAATACGACTAAAACAATGCTTGACAAAAATATTGATGATGGGAAAAAAGATGGAAAATCAAAAAACTCCAACTATTTCAACCAAAATGTTTTCAAGCATGTAGATAAAATATTGACTGACTTGCAAATTCAAAGTGAAAGCCCAAGGCTTCCGCAAGATGGAGAGTTGATTCAAATGGATGGTTTTGATTATATTGAGTTTGAAATTGATCTTGTTGATTGCTCTTTTGAAAAATTTGGACAATTTGTAAATCGCCTTGAAAAAAATGATAAGATTTTTGTAATTGATCGATTTGAATTCGAAAACAGTGTCGAGCGAGGAGTGCAAAAGGCATTACAAAACGATGGTGTGTTTCCAGGTAAAAATATAAGTATGAAAATATGGGCGATCAATTTAAATAAATCAACTCAGAATAAAGTTAAAACGAAAGGTAGTAATTAGAAAATGAATAAAAGAGAAAAAGCTATCTGGAATATTGTCATTGGAATTAGTGTAGTCGTTTTGTTCTCATTCACCTACAGTTTGTGGGGCACCCACGCATCTCTTAATTCAAAGAAGAAAAGTTTCAATAGCACATTGAAAAAATTTAAAGATTATGATATACCTTCAAGTCCTTTACTTGAATCAGTTTTATCAAATAATAATATTTCAATTTTAACTAACAA
>CEVE01051848.1_pt1 | contig 10033 bp, 24 predicted proteins | sample 356431 | NCBI WGS metagenome assembly CEVE01 (sample SAMEA2622764, study PRJEB7988) | marine metagenome | isolation source: saline water (ENVO:00002010), including
AAGAAGTTGATTACAAGAAAATATTAGATCAATTAGGATACGAGGTTTGCCAACGCTTAGACATAATTCCACAAAATTGTGGATCAATTAAAGATAAGCCTGTTGTATTTGATTTCGCAGAAATTAGCTAAAACGAAAAAAAGGGTTGACATTCCCGAAAAACCTGTCATACTTATAATTATGAACATTGCAGAAGATACATTGAATAACGCAACCACAACTGACATTCTCGTAAAGAGCGATAGGTTTAGTGAGGTTGACAAATTTTTTAATTCACTTAATCCAAGAGTGGTTGAAAAGGAAACAGAATATTGGAACGATCTTACGATTGATAATCATGCAGACTATTTCAATCGTTGGGTATTCGCAATCATGTCGGTGCATACCACATGGGAATCTAATGTGCGAGGATACAACGAGGCAATGAAAGACTTCTCTTGGACTATCGACAAGGACAAGCTCAACCAAATGGTTATTGATTGTCGTGTGGGAATGTTTCATCGCAGAAACAAAGGGCTTTGGCAACTCGTTCAAAAGTTTCGTTCTAATCCAAGACAATTTTACAAGAAAAAGAATGAAACTTGGCAAGAAGCAAGGAACAGGTTAGTTGGATCAATTTATGGATTAGGTCTTGCAAAGACTACTTATGCGTTGGCATTGGGTTTTCCGATTGAAGCACAACTTTGTTGCCTTGATGTTCACTTGTTGCGTTTTATGGGACATGACTTGAAGAAAGGTCACGCAAGTTCAGAAAAACAATACGAAGAGATGGAGAATGAGTGGCTTGATCGTTGCAACAAGATTGACGCATCTCCGAATGTTGTACGAGAAATTTATTGGAATAATGTGCAGAACAGAAGAAACTCTCGCTATTGGAGTTACTGCTTAGAGAAGTGAGAGAGTTAACTAGACAAGAATTTATTTGCAAAGACATTCACTATAACAACGCAAAGGTTGCAGAGTTATGTGGTTATCCAAAAGCAATCAAGCTACTAGAAAAGAAGTTTAGCGTTCACAATCCAAAAAGAAAGATAGGCAAAAGAAGACTAGTCAGAAAAAATGGAAACAAACTCGCACACAATGTCTAATATACAACTTACCGATATGTGGTTTGACGGAAAATTTAATGAAGTTGCATCATATATTATAGACTCAAAAGAATTTATGGAGAAAGATAGATTGATAGATTTTTGTTTGTATTTCCATAAGTATGTTGGAAGAGACGAATTACAAATCTTACAGAAACTCATTTAATGCTTGACAATCAAGCCAAATTAAGGTAGAATATATACATGATCGAAAAATTGCAAACACTATACAAAATCGACTCGCAAGGCAGATTGCGAGAGTGGACAATGAATGTCGATGGCAACAAGTTTTATGCCATCAAAGGCTTGGTCGAAGGCAAGAAGACCCAAGACAAACCTACTATCGCAACTCCAAAGAATGTCGGTAGGTCAAACGAAACGACTGCAACTGCACAAGCACGATTTGAAGCTCAAGCAAAGTGGCAGAAGAAGATTGATTCGGGTTACGCAATATCCGAAGAGGATGCGAAGGTAAAGAAGTTTTTCGAGCCTATGCTCGCATTGTCTTATGATGACAGAAAAAACGAGATCGCTTATCCTGTTTATTCTCAACCAAAGCTCGATGGCATTCGTTGCATCGTTCGACAAGAGAATGACGAGATCGTAGGTAGAACTCGTAATGGTAAGATCATCGAATGTATTCCTCATATACTAGATAGTTTGAAGGGATTTTTCATGGTTCATCCGCAAGCTATTCTCGATGGTGAGTTGTACAATCACGAATACAAAGAAGATTTCAACAAGATTACTTCACTTGTTCGCAAGCAAAAACCTGTTCGATCTGCTAAAGAAACCGATAAGGCATTTGCAAAGAAGGAAGCTAAGTGGCAAGAATCTTTGATCGAATCAGCAGATAAGATTCAGTATTGGGTTTACGATATGCCAAAGCTCAATGATGTAATTAACGAAAAAACTTTGTTCGATTTCAGAATGACTGAACTCAAGGACAAGCTAATCACAAGAAAAGATTGTATCGTTATTGTCGAAACCAATGAAGTTTATTCAGAAGGTAATCTCGATAACCTGTACGGACAATATCTTGAACAAGGATACGAAGGTCAAATGATTCGCAATGATGTAGGATATGACGCAAACAAGCGTAGCAAGAATCTACTCAAGCGTAAAGACTTTATGGATGCCGAATACAAGGTTGTCGATATTGATGAAGGTAATGGTAATCGTAGTGGTACTGCAAAACATCTTGTGTGCTATTGCGACAAAACCAAACAACAATTCAATTCTAATATCAAAGGTTCATTTGATTACCTCAAAGAAATCTATGATAATCGTGACGAGTATATCGGAAAGTCTGCTACGATCAAGTTCTTTCAGTTGACACCCGATGGAATTCCTCGCTTTCCCTATGCAATTGCTTTTCGTGACTACGAGTAATTATAGCTTGATTGATTGGGATAAAGGAAATACCCTTGTTGAAGGCATTCCATTGACTCCGCAAGAAGCACACGATCTGAACTACGCTTTAGCAATCAATAATACAACCAAACGATATGTTAAGGATTACCAAGTAGAAGATAATAGTATAGAAAAACATATACAATCTGATAATATAAAACATATCAACATACAAAACAACAAATAAAATACTTATCATGTTCCCTATAAATAACTTAATTAAAATTTACATTAAATACTTGAATAATAGTGGGTTGAAGTGGGGCGAAGTGGTTCAAGAAGGGTGAACGACTTAAATATATAAAAATATAAGTATAATAATTTCAGACTAACATACAAATAATACTACAAAATAATGAATATAGTAATTGATAATTATAGAATAAGAAGATATGACTCTCTTAACCTTTGTGTTGAAGTACATAAGCAAATGGGCAAAAGCAAAAACCCATATGGCAGAAACGGCAAGCCGAAAGATGGCGAAATTGCACAAAAAAATGAATCAAATAAACCCAAATATAAGTGGGATTTAGTTTGTTATTCACCTACATTAGATTATTGCTTGAAGAAATTGGTAGAGCATTGCTTGACAAATAAAGAAGAAATAAATACTATACAGAGTTTAAGAGATCAAATAACCCAATTAAATGAAGAAATTACTAAAATTAGCGAGGCAAATAACCGCTCAATCGAAGAAAATATTTTGTCAAATAACGACTTCTACGAAGAAAGAGCAGACCAAATCGCAGAAGAAGCTCTATATTAAGCGAAATTCTCACGGATTTCCGACTATTTACGAAGAATAATAATATATCTCGCTGATTATCAGCACTTTATATTTATTTTTAACTTATTTGCTTGACATTTTAGCGTGTATAGTCTAATATTATATCTATTATGCAGAACAACGGAGAACTTAGCGAACAGGAAGATGCTGAATTTAGAGATAATGCTCTGAATATCATTCAACTTGTAACCAAAAACGAAGAAACCTTTACTGAAGAGGAAGAAAACGCTATTCATATAGCCAATGATGCCCTTGAGTTTTGGATTAGCGAAGGAAATGTGCGTAGAGCGTATTGGGAAACGCAAAATTCGCTTAATATTATAAAAAATATTATAGAATCAAAGCAATATTAATGGAAAACAGCGACCAAATACAAGAAAAATTGTGTGAAATAAGCTGGATGATAATTGAAAAGCTCGATGACCCAAATATAGCCCTTACAGAAGAAGAAAAAGAGACTCTTCACCTATCAAATGATACAATGATGTTCTTTATTGAACAAGAAAATTGGGAAAGAGCATTAACTGAAGGACAAAATACATTAAATAAGCTAAAACAAATAACTGAATTTTAATATTATGCATATAAGGCGAGAAATAGATCATATATTGGACGAAATAAACGAAATAATTGCAAAAAATAAAGACTCAAATAAAGAAAAGTCTGAAGACAAGGCAATGATCGAACATTTAGAGCGAACCATCAACCTCAAGACTGACGATGGCAAGCGAGCAAAGGGTATATGGACTGAAAGTCCCGAATTTATTTACCGAAACTGAAAAAAAGTCTTGACTTTTGTTAGAATATAGAGTATAATTATATTATAACAATCAGAGAAGACCAACTCTTAAAAATGGGTCATTGATCTTTTACATTTTATAGAATTTGGATAAGGTTAGCTACCATATCCTGTGAGTGACTTCTCGATGATGAGTCGAGAACTAGCGAATAAGTCTGTGATAAGCGGACTAAGGTATGCAGATTCTCTGTGGTGGAGATGTAGAGTCCAATCGGATGAGCATAAGACGAATACCAAGTCTAATCTGTAGTGCGAAGTAGGTAAACTGAAACTTTAGTTTATCCCGAAAAGTTGAAGGTGAATAAGTATTCCTTCCTCACACATTTTTCTTTCTTAATCATAACTTTGGTTGTAGCGTAGTCGGACTCAATGCGAGCTAAGACTCTCTTCCCTTACGAGCTGAAGACTGCAACCAATCTTTTAGCCTCTACAAGTCTACCTCATGGCTTGTAGGGGCTTTTCATTTTACATTATTATTTTGAGAGGCAGTAATACGCCTAGTAGGTTAAAACCCTTGTAAGCTTTATCAAGTGTGGCGACTTGACTCTCAATTCAATTTCAACAAATAAACAATCAAATACTATAGAAATACTCATACTAGCAACAATAGGTTTAATATGCGGAGTGATACAAGCTATAAAAGAAAATATAGACTACTAAATAATGAAATTGCAAAACACAAATACCCAAATATAGGTTGAATGTAGTAAAAATAAATTAAAATTAAGTCGCCAATAAGTTTCGTAAGTCGTTAAGGGTGAACGAGTTGCGGGCTGGCGGCTCTCCCAAATTTTATAACTCGTTGACTCGTACTGAGTTACAACAAACTGCAATTAATCGCAAAAAAAGCTTGACTTTGTTAGGGTTTCTGTCATACTTGTATATATGAAAGAAACAGTAAAGATACTAATGTCCCGTGATGGCTTCACTCAAGCTGAGGCGGTTAAACAAGTAGTTGGCTTCTTTAAGAGAATGCAACAAGATATCCAAGAAGGTGGCGATCCATTCGAGTGGGAAAATGACTTCATCCAAGAGTTTGGTCTTGAACCTGACTACTTCGAGGATTTTATTTTAAGGCTTTGCTAAAAAAGGCTTGACAATCGCACGAAAATTTGAGAGAATATATACTATGCTAAACGATAAACAAGTTGAAGAACAAGTAGAAATGTGGAATTGGAACTCGAACATCTTCGAGATTTACGATGAGATTCGTCACGAAAGTGACTACGATAAAGCAAGGCTTTTATCTCACGCTTACCAATTCTTTAACCAAGATCACATGATCGCAGAACTCGCAGATCATCTTTGCGTCAACATAGCAGAAGCTAAAGAAGGTGCATCGGTAATCGCTAAAACCAAATGAGTCATATGTCAGAATTATCCGTTCAACAACAGAACGAGGAAAAAGAGTTGAACATAAAAGATCTTGAAGTAATCTTTGATGTTCTTAATGTCTTCACTCCTTCCGACATTGCTCATGTATATCCCGAAATGGGAACAGATGAATTCATGAAGGATGTGAATTGCACTTGGGCGAAAGTTCTTGATATAATCAAACGAGAAGATCGCAACAAGGGTTACAAAAAGCTCAAAGAATCTGCAAAAATTCTTTTCGATAATCCTTGACAACAACAACAAAAGCTGACATACTATACCTATGAAAGAAAAAATTGAAGTACCACAAAAGTCTTATGCTGAGTTTGAAAAGCTCGCATGGGTAAGTACCAAGGCAATTCCTGTCATTGGAAGCAAGTTGAATGTAAAAATCAATGGAATTGGCGAAGCAATCGTCAAGAAGTATTTTGTTGAGCATGGTTTCATTGGAATGATTGTTCAACCATTGAATCCTCCAAGTTGGTATGTTAATCAGAATGGTGCAGACGAACCATGTCATGTATTTCCTGCTGAATGTACCGAGTTTGAAGTTCGCAAGGACAATGGAGAAGTAAACCAAGAGTTTTACGATTCTATTCTCAAGGCAAATTAAGGCTTGACTTTCACATATAACCTGTCATAATTATAGTATAAAATGAGTATTGCAAAAAACGCTAGAGCATCAAGAGTAATGTCAAATGTTTCCAACGGAACATATGTAAGAGGTTCAAAGTTCGCTAACTTTGGCTCGATTGCAGAAGATAGTATCTACTATCATACCATGTTGGCACAAAAGGCAGACAAAGAACGAGCAGAACGAATTGCCCAAAGCAAGATTCGTCTTAGACAGAAAGGATTAGCATAATGGAAGATATGGAACTCAATCCCGAAATGTACAAGGAGTATGTTGAGGAACATTACGATGTCGAACCCGATTATCCAACCGCAGGAGGATTTATGCTCGTTGACCACACAAGCATGGCACAAATGGGAGGACAAAAACCTTGCTTCCACTCAATGAATGATGCGGTAATGTGGGCAGAGAATAATCTCGACCACAATTGTTATAATGTATATAAACTACATTGCGTTTTATGAAAGAACTAATGGAAGAAATCAAAGCCCTTCAATGGCGATTGCAAAATTGCAATGGAGGAAAAATCACAATCACTAGTCAAGGATTTGACATTAAGTTAGGTAAAGAACATGAGTAGCGAAGATCAACTCAGAAACTATCTACATTTCTTGGGCTTAAAATCCGAGCAAGTCGAGTATGCGACCAACATCGCATACGATAGACTATCTTTCAACCTTAAAGTTGAAAAAGAAAATTCGGAAAAGTGGCATTATCATCCCGAAGAAGTATCGAACAGAAAATGGAGTGAAATTATCAAACAAGATGATTGAAGAAGTAAGTTACATAAAAGAATATTGTCAATTGCCTCCTTTGGAAGCACCTTTGTATGACGAAGACGCAGACACTTGGTCTCTTTGGTTCGAAGAGAAGCAATGCTCTTGGTTTCCTTATCCCGAAGAAGGATTGCTAGCCATTCCTTTTGAGGACAAATACGAAGCACAAAAAGCCTATCTATATCTTACAGATGAAGAAGACACAACTACAGCAAAAAATTCGTGAACTTGGCTTCGCGCTAGCTGATCAAGAGCTAAGGCGCCAGCGTACAGCTGACTACCTAGGTCAACGTTTGCTGCATAAGATTCTGCTGGAAAAACTGTATAAGACAGAAAAGCGGGCCTAAAGCACTGGGTTACAACGAGTTACGGCTCGGGCCCTCCCGCGCAGTCGTATTGTGCAAGAATTTAGTTGAATTTTAGGCTTGCAATTGCACGAAATTCTGTCATAATTATATATAAACAATGAGTAAGACAAACAAAGAAAGAGGCATTTCATGCCCGACTAAACACCCAAGTTTAAACGCTATATGCAAGAAGTACTCGCATACAGGAGCAAAACCACTTGTTCCTCACATCAATGACGAGAATGTCATGGTGACTCAAAAGGTGCGAAATGCCCAAGAAAAAAATGCTAATCGGTAACTTTTTTCTTGACAGACAACCAAAAATTTAGTATAATTATAGAATAATTTAACCAACAAAAGCTAAAAAAATTATGAGTAAAAGTATAGACCTATCAGTATGCGGAACAAAGCAAGTTCCGTTTTCGCAAATCAAGAGCGTTCAAACGCCCGAAGCAACAGAATCTTGGCAACCAATTAGCCATTCATTCTTGGTTGATCGAGTATCGAAGCAAATCGAAGACAATGGTTGGAGTATCAAGGATACTTATCATTCTCTCCATCGTTTCGGTCAAAGGTACTTTGGCTTGTTCCATGTGGAAAACACAGGTTCAGATGCCGAAGATCGTGGAACGATCATTGGACTTCGCAACTCGCACGACAAGTGCTTTCCTGCAGGATTGTGCATGGGAAATGCACCATTCGTTTGTTCCAATCTTATCTTCACTAACGAGGTTGTTCTCGCTCGCAGACATACCAAGAATATCTTGCGTGACTTGAACCAAGTTATTGCTCGCACTCTTGGTCAAATGACTGAAACTTGGGCAAATGACGAACTTCGTCTTGATGCTTACAAGCAGTATGAGCTTGACAACGCACAAGCAAACGACATTGTGATTCGTTCCTATCAAAATGGTGCGATCAGCAAGGCAAAGATTGCCGATGTTGTGGAACAATGGCAAAAGCCCGAACATGAAGACTTTGAAGAAAGGAATATGCACTCGTTGTATAACGCTTTCACTCATGTACTCAAAGGCGGTGTTCATGCTTTACCTGCTCGTTCTCAAGCGTTGCATGGAGTTCTAGACTCAGTAGTCGGACTTGCCAAGCAAGAAGTCGCAGAAGCCGAACTCGTAGCATAACAATTTATGAAAAAGCAAAAATACCTGCAATCCGTAGTCGATAACCTCAATGGTCGTTTTGTTTCACTTCTAGTGAAGGAAGGCGAACAACGCAAGGTTTATTCAGCAAGAGTGAATTCCACTACTGCTAAGAATGTAATGTTCACCGATACCAATGGTGGAAACCGCAAGGTCAATCGTAGGCATATTCTGCGAGCAACTTGTGCGGATAGAACTTTCAAGAGGTCTATCGGCTAAATAGGAAACCCAAATCCTCCAAATATGGGGGTCAAATAACCTCTCCGATTTTTTCGGGGAGGTTTTTTTGTTGCTGACTATCAACGACTTATGGCACGGCGGCTGGCCCAAATTACCTATCTCGTTGTTCTTTAACGCTTTACAACTATTTTACTAATTTGTGCATTTTATGCTTGCAATTAGCCCAAAACCTGTCATAATTATACTTATGAAAATTGAGAAAGAATTCGAAGAAAACGACAACGAGCTTAACGCAGAGGAAGCAATGGAGGCATCAATGGCATTTATTAATGACATCTTGATTCAACCTGCTCTCGAAAGAGATGAGCTTAACAAACAGGATGCAAAGATTTTGGGAGTAGTTGCAGACGCATTGAAGGTTATCGCACAAAAGGCAAAGGCTTACGAAATGCTACGAGAGAATGGCAACGAATATTTTCGAAATTAAGCCTTGACAAAACACAAAAAATTTCATAGAATTATAGCATGATAAAGAAAAACACTCAACTAAAAGGCTTCGATGATTTGGTTTTTATCCAACACGGAGGATTCGCTTGTGGCAAGGCAGTTCACGCTCGACTAAGTTTCGGATGGAGAGACAAGGAGAACTTTGATCAATTTACGATCTCGGTCGTTCAAAACCAAGGAGATGGTTCGGGCTTGTATGGTCACGAAGATGACAACACTTACGAAGTCGCAATGTGGTTTCAAGATCGAGATAGCATGCTTCCATTGGGGAAGTATGACGATGTTCTCGCCTATCAAACTCCTGCACAAGTTACTCAGCTAATGCATCAAGCACAACTGAATGACTTCGCTTGGGTTTCTCTTCTGCACAATCTAAGAGACGAGTTAGAACAAGAACTTAAAAACTAATATGTATATTATATTAAAAAACGGAGAAGTAATGGACTTTGAACCAAGACCAATCGAGCAAGCCATTTGGCTTATTCAACAACTCGAATTGGGTCTTGACAGACTCAAGGAACATTCACCCTATACAATCGGAAAGGCAAGCTAATGAGTTATAACGGATGGAAAAACTATGAGACTTGGAATGTCGCTCTTTGGATCGGCAATGACGAAGGAATCTACAACTTCGCCAAAGAGTGTGCAAGCTATCAAGACTTTGCTAACGATATGCAGACCTACTTCGGATCAACCGAAACGCCTGACGAAGTCGCTTGGAATGATTCAGCGTTAGACACAGACGAGCTTGACGAGTTGATTACAGAACTCGCAAGCTAATGATATAGAACGACTTAGGGCATCAGCCCCTGGCGCGCAGCGCTTAACTCTTTGAGGATCAGCAACTTACAACTATCTTTAGTTTTATTAATTTTTTTGTTGACTTTACCCGAGAATCTGTCATACTATACTTATGATTAAAGCAAAAGATAGAATGAAAGAGTTTAACAAATTGCCTAGCAACACAATCC
>CEVE01045731.1_pt1 | contig 10031 bp, 8 predicted proteins | sample 356431 | NCBI WGS metagenome assembly CEVE01 (sample SAMEA2622764, study PRJEB7988) | marine metagenome | isolation source: saline water (ENVO:00002010), including
CGCATCATCATCTAGGGAATGAACACCCCAGCTGTACACTGCCCGGCCTAGCATGCGCAGAACCTTTCTCAGGTCGGCATCCGAGGTCATTCGACCACCTCTGATGGGTTTTGGCCAACATCTGGCCTAATCTCGGCCATGTCTTGGCCATCCTTGGGCCAATCAGTGGCCGAATCACCAGAGAATGCTCGCAGTAGTGCTTTTGCTGATTCGGAGTTGTCACACTCTAGCAAGTCTAGAGCGGCTCTGATTACAGCATTCAACTGCTCCGCATGGAGAGGAGACCCCAGCGTCCACCACTTTAGCGGCATTATTGTCGAAAAGTACGATCAATCCATTTTTCTCGCTTTCTTAACAAGAGCGACTATTTCCTTTCTGGCTTCATCGCTGTCAATTGCCTGATTCTCAAATGCAATTCTAATTGGCCTAGATCCGTCGTTAGTCATTGCAGACATTTCAAATCCATATCTATCTATACCGGTCATTGTAGCCTCAGAGGTATCGATGGCTTTACTCATCTTCTGACAAATAATAATCATGGCATCCTCGTGATCATCATTCATGTGTTCTATGATGTCGTCAGAATAAGCATTCAAAGGATCCGGTTCAGCCCCACCCCAATCATCACCTTCAATCCAAGACATTCTTCCAAAGCCCCCGATATATCGAACAGATGTGACCGACAAACGGAAGAAATGAAAATCACCAAAATCAGCGTAGAACTTTGCGCTTTCGTGTCTTGATATGAATATCTCTTTCATGCGTGAACGTTCTTCATCAGGCACCTTGGAACAATTCCCAATTAGAGTTACTCTGCCCAAGGCTAATGGGTTATCGTCACCTCCTTCAGCTATCAACAGTGAAGACTTAGAATCCCTCATCAGATTTTTTGTATGTTCGGCCAATCCACTGATCAGAAAGATTGGGTCTCCGTCATCCAATGCATATGTGACAAAAGATCCGTATGGAAAACCACCTTCATCTGCTGAGATAGTGCATAACGTGGCGGTTCCTATTCTTTCAGCCAATGTCCTAGCCTGTTCAGCATGAGTTGGAGTAGCAACATTAGCGTCATACAACAACTCCTGCCGCTGCGGAGAGCTCCCTTTGGGTAGTTGATGTCTCGGCGTCGAATTATTTTTCTCAGACACTATGCTTCCCCCAGAATCATCTGACTGAATTTCTGCAATGTTTCCTCAATCCAATCTTCACATTCAGTAGTATCTTCATAGTCTACATCACAATCTATGCGTTCGTTAATACGATTACCACCCTTTTCCTCTAACACTCTATCCCATTCTTTTCCTGATTCACAGAAAAATTCGTAACTAGTATCTCCCAAGGCTAGAACCGCGAAATTAACGCCATCCATACTATTGTCATCACAATCACATGATGCCTGATACAGGTCTTCTGCATTCATCGGCTGTTCGCCCTCTCCCCAAGTGCTACAACAAATCAGAAGGAATTCTGAATCCGATAACTCATCTACGGAAATATCATCCATATCCATTACCCTAGACTTCAAATTCATTTTTTTGGCTAATATGCCCGCATCATCTGCTAACGCCTCCGCATTACCGGTTTCACTTCCATAAACTATCAATATCTCTTTTTCTTCACTCATAATATCACTGTCCTATTTGTTTTTTTTTCGTTAATTTCGTCTTTAATAATTATACGAATGTAATTTGGATGCATGTTCACTATTTCTGAAGTCACATTGAAAACTTCAGCAATATTCTTTGTGGTTAGAACTTCTTGAGGCGTTCCATCTGCAATAATTCTTCCCTCATGTAAAAGGAGTATTCTATCTGAGAACCGAGCAGCTATGTTGATGTCATGTATTGCAATTAACGCGGACTTAGGAGATTCTGGAACAGAAATTAATTCCTTGATTCGCTTCATTATTTCAATCTGATTCTTCAGGTCTAGATCACTAGTAGGTTCATCGAAAAGGTATACTGCTGGGTCTTGTGCTACAGCTTTGGCTATTATTACTCGCTGTCTTTCACCGCCTGATAATTGATCAAATCTCCTGAATGCGAATTCTTCAAGATTTAGATACCTCAATGTTTTACTGACTTTTTCTCTATCTTCGCCTGCTATCATCCATTGGATGTGTGGTCGGCGACCCAGTAATACGACGTCGAATACATCCATCGAGAAGTTACTACGTATCGATTGTGGTACGTATGAGATATGTTTTGAGAGTTCTATTAAATCCACATCCGAGAGTTCCTCGCCAAATATTGAAATTTCGCCGGAATCGGGTTTTAAAATTCTATTAAGACATTTCAAAAGAGTGGATTTACCGGCGCCATTTATTCCAATAATTGATACTAATTCATTTTCTTTAAGATTGAGATTGAGGTCTTTTAGAACGTGATTATTGCCCCAACTAAAATTCAAATTAGTAACGTCAATAATTTCCTTCATTTTTTACCCCCCCTATTTGCTAATAACAAATACATGAAGAAAGGCCCACCAATTATTGAGAGCATTATTCCCACTGGAATTACTATCGGAGCAAACAAAGTCCTCCCCAATGTATCTGCAAAAACCATCAAAAAAGCTCCAAAAATCGCTGAACAAGGGATCAGTTTCCTGTAGTCATTACCGATAATTAGACGACTCATGTGAGGCGCGGCGAGCCCCACGAATCCAATTAGTCCAGTAAATGCAATTACTACTGATGTCATGAATGCCGAGAGAATCAGCATATTTCTCCTGGTTTCTGCCGGATTAACTCCGGTCGAAATAGCAAATTCATCGCCCCCAATTGATAATGCATTCAGATCCCATGACCACTTCATTGCTGTTGGCATAAGTCCCAAGACCGCAATTGATATTGCAAGAACTTGAATCAAATCAGGCCTTGAAAGACTTCCAAAAGACCAATGGGCCAATTGGGATAATTGAGCATCCGTTGCAAAATATTGCATGGTAGAAACAACCGCTCCTGAAATGAATGTAATAGCTATGCCAACTAAGATGTATGATTCAGCCGAAATCGATCTCAAACTTCCTAATTGAATAATAATCGCGACTACAATTAATGAGAAAAAGAAAGCATTGGCAACTATTGCAAGATTCGAATAGGGTAGTACCGAAACCCCGAGAACTATAGCAAATGCTGCTCCGAGTGCAGCTCCTGATGCAACGCCCAGAGTTAATGGCGAAACGAGAGGGTTTCCGAGACAACCCTGCATCAATGAACCTGCAACAGCCAAAGCCGCTCCGCCAATTATGGCCATCAATATTCTAGGAAATCTCAATTTCCAAATAATATCCGATTGTAATTCAGTCGCTGCCTCTAATCCCAAGATTATATTGATGGTAGACATCATATCCAAATTAGATGATGAACCCTGGCCCATAGCAAAGAGGGATAAAAAGACGGTTATAATTCCGAGAATCAAGACCATAAGAAATTGAGTCTTTCCATTCTCAATGTGCTTTTCAGATATAGAGTCCATATTACACCCTTTCAAATTCACAAACAAATTTCCCAACCCTGTCAATGTCGTGATATTTGATGAAATAATTGTCCAAATAATATTCCGTATCGATATCCTCGAATAAACTCGGATGTAGTAATTTTGCAAGAGTGGGTAGCCCATGAATCATCATAGGTCCGGCGAACTCTCCAGACATGATCATCATACTACCGGATTGCACCGCTTTGACTTCATCAAATCCCGGCCTTTCAGCTATAAAATTCATGTGAGTCTGGCAATCATTTCCTTCATCAAAAGCATTGAATCCTATGTCAAAGGTTATCCCATCGAACATAAGAACATCCGGATTGCCATCAAGGATTGCCTCCATATCGACGTGTGTGGTATGTCCCGGCAGATCGGCAAAAATATTCTTACCACCCGCCTTTTGTATCAAATCTGTCCATTGCGAAGTACCGGTAAGTACTACCGGGTCACGTGTTAGCGAAGCATGATGTTCCATTACCACCGTTGGCCTGGAGGTTTCTGAAATCCGACCAATCCTATCTTCAACTAGGGATTCAATTTCATCAAATTCCACGAATAGATCATCTGCCTCCTTCTCCTTGGAGAATAGTTTAGCAATCACATTAATTTCATACCTCAAATTGTCGTACTTGTAGAAATCTAGAGCTAGAACCCTGATTCCAACCGGCTCTAGTTTTTCTCGGATAGCGTTGGTATCCACCATACCATTTGTTGCGAATACAATGTATACTTCTGGTCGAGCATCTAACAAAGCCTCAAAATCAATTTCTGAATGTGCTGACTGTTGTATAATTGGCGTGTCAATAAATTCGGGCCAAAGTGAACTATCGGAAAAATCCCCAGATATTCCTACTATCACATCTGATTCTACATCAAGCATCCTTATGACTGTAGCAGCATAAGTATTCGTTATTGCCACCCTAGTAGGAGATTCCGCGAAGCTATGTTCGACTCCATTGGAATCAATGACAATAATCGCTCCCCTATCGGCGTCGTTTTCTTCTTGAACAGAATATTGGTAAACGCCAAATGAACAAAATAGTATTAACGCCGCTTGGAACACGGCTAATTTTGATATATTCATAGGCACCAAATCCATTCAAAATGACTCTAAAGTTATTCAATATATTTTCTGGTTCTCAAACCAAAAATCATTAACCCCACCAAACAAATCGTTGAAATCAATAAATATTCTGAGGAACCCCAGTCTTCAGATTCTTCAACTGTGATAAAAATGGAATCTGAATATTCTGATATTTTGCCATAAACCATACTATTTACTCTGATACGATTTTGTCCAATATCCAAGTCTTCCAAAGTTATTTCATTTTCTTGACCCTTGTATACCTCTAAGGTATTTCCAGATTCATCTTCGACAATTACTGAGTACCAATCAGAATCTTCTATTGGTGTCCAATTTATTGTAATTGAATTACCTTCTTCTATTGTTCTTTCCGGAGAATATACAATTGGCTTTGGAGGAATAAAATTAACGCTGAGAACTAAACTTGCACCATCAATCATGTAACCATCCATTACAGCTCTTAACACATATGTGTATTCGCCATCCTCTCTATTTAGTACTTCAAAAGAGACCTCTTCTCCCTCGAAAATTATCTCTCCATTTTCTACTAATTGATAGTTGGACGAACCTGCATAATCCCCCCACTCAATTAGATAATCATTCGTATTAATTTCAGCTTCTTGGGTAATGAACTGAGGAGTTGTTGGAGCATCATAAGACAATAATTCGTACTCGACCTTATCTGAATGGGATCCGGATAAACGATCTACTATCTTCACCCAATTCCTAACTGTCTCATTATACCATAATTCCCATGAAATAACCTGATCATTATTGTCTGTAATTTTGATATATTTTGTGGAGAAATTACCGGCAGGAGTTGCTATCTGCACATCATCCTCTATAGTTACAATATTGTAAGTATCAGCGTACCCGTCAGGATGACCCGGGACCCCTATCACATTTGTTCGATTGAAGTGCAGACTCAAATCCGATGAAGCTACGAGAGGATTAACGGAGTCACCATTATTATCTGTAAAGTCCCACCCTAATGTGCCTTCTTGGAAGTAGGATGAGGAAGTAGGGTCGTCGACCCAGTAGGTGTGAACATTGAGAAGATTTTCACTATCAACCCATCTAAACGACCTTTCTTCTGGGAGCTGATAATCCCCACTAAGTCTGAGTAAGAAAGAGTCCCTTTCCACCCCAAAAGCATCTTCAATTAATTCAGACCCAATCATGGTCATTGTGACATTTCTGATTGTTCCACTTGGTGCATAAGATACTCGATAATCCCAAGTCATGCCCACATTCCATTTATCATCATTCGATTGAGAGGGTAGGAAAATTATTCTTAGTGAGTTAATATTTTCAGTAGATCCGTTTGAATTATTGGCGACTACATTGAAATCAATCATTCCTGCATCCTCAGGTTCGAAAGTTAGTGATTTTGAGTAGCCTCTGTAAATCAGATTCTCTTCATAAATATCCCCTGCATAAACAGAAAAATAATCAGTAAACTCAGAACCTTCCCATCTCAGTTCTAAGGGAGATAAAGGCATAGTCTGCATAGGGGTGGAAAAGCTAACATTTCCTGGTAGATTGACCTCGATTTCAAGAGATTTATTCAACCAGCCTTCGCCAATAGTGATTATCTCTTGAATCGGTTCAGAAACTTGATTCCCAGATTGGTGAAATGTCAATGTCTGTTGACTTCCAACCTCTAAGCTCTGGAGCAGATAGAAACCATCGGAATTAGTTAGAGTGGCTTTTGCCCCATTGCTTACTGTAATCCCTTCAATTGGAGCGCCCACAACATTGGTAATGAAACCATATCGACTGTTCATTCCGTGATTGAAATCAAAATCATTCAAGTGTGGATATTTATCCCCCGAATTAGATCCTCTTTCCAATTTGAAATGCACATATTGGGTTGAGTGGTCAATGTCGCCATAGTAAGCACGCATTGAGTAATATTCACCCGTTTTGTAAGGGCCAAACTCGGTACGGCCGTCATCTAAGGAATGCGTTTCACTTGTTTGTACCAATTCAACCGACGTCATTGGCGAACTTTGTGCCATTTCTCCATTTTCATCAAATACCTCTGCCGTTATCCAGTTATGTCCGACATACCAGTCAAGTTCGATATCGCCAGAAAAGAATATGGTGCGATATGCCACGGTGTGCCCATCATTCATGAAATAGGCTCGAACTATATGTTCTCCTGGAGTAATTCCTGAGTACTCATAGTAACCGTTTTGAGACCAACCAGAAGCCATCGAATCGACTTTAATTGAAGTAGTATTTGCCAACTGTCCGTCTGCTGTATAGATGTGACCAGAAAGTGTGTAAGTCACATCTTCATGGTTATCTGCAGATGCGATATTCAGAGGTACAGTTATTGATAGCATGAATATCGAAAATAAAAATATTCCCGAACTCATATCGGAGAGGGCAATTCGGTAGTTCTCCATACTGTCGGACATTTTCATTTCCTGCGGACAGAGAGCGGTATTTCAAAATTTAGGGAGCCCTAAACTTATGAAGAATAGCCTCACAACATACAACATGGACTTGTCATCAGACCGAGTACTTACTCTGGTTGGTGTTGTTTCCGCCATTGTTTTGTTATCTAGTTTGACGTATGAGTTTCTTCTTCATGATGAGGAAGAGGTGGCCTTTGTAATAGATGATTCAAGATTGATGGAGGATATCAATAGTATAGCATCATTTGGACCGAGGGTTGCTGGTTCAATGGAAGAGTCGCTTGCTTCGGACTACATCAGTCAGCGTTTCACGGAAATAGGCTTAGAGAATGTCAAAGTTGAGGAATTTCAAGTGACAGGAGCATGGTTTGTTGACGCGGAACCAGAAGATCATCAAATTTTGATGCATGCACAATTGGAGCAAGGCGTTCAAAATGCCCCAGGATTGCCAGATGGTACGGCTGGCGCGGCGCGGGTCGCAATTGACGAAACAGGGGACTTGAATCACGTTGAGAGTTTCACTTACATGGGATATTCGGGTTCAATTCACAAGCACGATAACATGCTCACCTTCATCGGTAACGGATCTGGTGAGGATTTTGAAAACATTGGCGATATGACCGACCTTGCTGTAATGATTAACTATGACAATAGCCGTAGTCTCGCTGATATCTACAAAGATGCCATTGATAGAAACGCAGGCGTTGTAATGATCTACACCGAGGGAGTCGAAACACCGCCCTTCCGCTCCGTAACGGTCCAAGAAAACGGTGCAACTGTTCCGTTTCCTGATGCCTATGAGGGTCAATACGCTGATGCATTGATTCCTTACATCTACATCGCTGAAAGTGTTGCTTTGAAGTTCCATGATTACATCGAACAGGCTGCAAGCGATCCCACATTGTATGCCTCTCTGGACGGATTTTGGGAAGGAAACAACGTGGGGACTAGAAGCGTAAAAGTCGTGACGGGGGAAATTCCTGGCCACGGGGAAGGGGAGATATTGGTTGGCGCGCATCATGATTCCGTATACATCAGTCCTGGCGCCGTGGACAACGCCGTCGGTGTCGCCCAACTTCTCGAGGTCGCCACTCAATTGAGTGAACTAAATCTTGAGTCAACCGTCACCTTCGCCACATGGGGCGGTGAAGAGCTAGGATTGTTGGGGAGTCAAGCCTATATCCAATCGTATAAGGAAGAAGTTGATGACCTCGACTTGTACATTAACCTTGACTCAACTAACCTCAATCCCTCAATAGGACTAGGAACGCTTGGCATTGAAACCTCAGAGCAACATCTTATCGAGTCAATTTCCAAGATTCAACGTACGGTGTTGGGACATGAAGCGTGGGAGGATTATGACACCAACCTTCAACTGAACAATCTCGATGGAAACAGCGACCACCGTTCGTTCAATCAATACGGGACGCCTACAATCGGGTTTTATGGGTGGGAATACGAACAATACCACCGTACAACCGATGTTCCAGATGTGGTTCATCAGGAAGGATTAGCGTTGACAGTGGAAATCGTTCTCCAAATCCTTGTTGCTCAGGGAGGTCATGAGAGCATTGAGGAACCACTCGTCCAAATTTCAGGATTGGAAGGCGAATCTGAATCTTGGGTCTTTCCATTTGTTCTCGCATTGCTCGCAGGCCTTGCTACTGGAATTGGTGGTCTGATCGTGTTTCTTGTAAAAGAAATCAGTCAGGAAATGATGGCATTTTTACTTGCTATGGCTGCTGGCGTGATGCTCTTGGTTTCGGTGCTTGATTTGTGGTTCGGCCAAGCTATGGAGAATGGTTTCCTCCCCATCACGCTCTCGTTTGGTGTGGGCTTAGGCATCGTTTATGCCGTGAGCATGTACACCAACAAGGGCGAGGATCTTTCCGCCATGTCTAAGGAGCGGAAATTGTACAAATCTGGCATTCTTACAGCTATCGCCCTTGCAATTCACAATTTCCCCGAAGGTTTGGCCATGGGAGTGGCTGTTCTCGAATCAGCTCAGTATGGTATCGTGCTCATGGCGGCAATCGCGCTTCACAACATCCCAGAAGGCATTGCGGTGGCTGCACCAATACAAGCAGGCGGAGGTGGTCGTCTGAAAGCGACGCTTATCGCAATGGCTACTGGCTTTACAGAACCACTTGGGGCCTTATTCGCCTTGTTAATTCTTGGACCGATTTTAACACCATTCATGGTGGGCTGCTCACTTGCGTTTGTCGGAGGAATCATGACAGTGGTGGCATACAACGAGTTGATTCCTCAAGCGATGGAACAAAACCGCCCGAAACATCTGCTCGTTGGTGCAATCTTTGGAGCTGCTGTAATGCAGCTAAGCCTACTTCTTCTTGGATGATAAAATGGTGAATCCGACGCAAAAATTGACCAATACCAGACCTAAATTTTGCATTTTTATTCTCTTCATGATACTAATTTGGAGCGTTTCTCCCCTTAAGTCCATTCAGATCGAATCCGAAGGCTTCGATGAGGATTCAAAATTCTTGGCGTATGAAAAAGATGACGACGACGATGAGGATGATGACGACGACGATGAGGATGATGACGATGACGAGGATGACGAAGACGAGGATGAAGACGACGACGATGACGAGGATGACGAAGACGAGGATGAAGACGACGACGATGAGGATGAAGACGACGACGACGAGGATGATGACGACGACGACGAGGATGATGACGACGACGAAGACAATTCCCAAAATGAGAATAATTCAGGTGATAATTCAGTAATCGAAAATGAGGATTCAAACCAGTCCTCAGGAGACGAATCCAATGGGCAAGATGAAAATGAATCAGGTCCATCGGATAGTGAAGATATAGAAAACTCTAGCACACCATCAAACAATTCCTCCTCTCCTGATGGAAATGGTAATTTTGATGATCTCGATGAAGATGACGACGATGAGGATGATGACGACGACGATGATGATGACGACGATGAGGATGATGACGACGACGATGATGATGACGACGACGACGAGGATGATGACGACGACGATGAGGATGATG
>CEVE01293936.1_pt1 | contig 10015 bp, 8 predicted proteins | sample 356431 | NCBI WGS metagenome assembly CEVE01 (sample SAMEA2622764, study PRJEB7988) | marine metagenome | isolation source: saline water (ENVO:00002010), including
AGATTATCACCGTTATAAATAAATCTTATCACATCAGAACCTGGCCTCTCTATATAATCAAAGTCTATAAAATTATATGCATTAAATAGGTCATTAGAATTCCAAATTGTATTAATTCCCCAATTTACTCTTTGCCTTCCAATGCTAATTTCTATTTTATTTTTTTGATACTTAAACCACATCCTGTCAATCATAGAATGGAGCTTAAATTTTGGTTTATCAACAAAAAAATTTGATAAGTCAATTATGCCGGTGTCATTTGAAATATTTATATTATCGCCGAAAACCATCCTACTTCTTAATTCAAAACCTATAGAAAAATGTTCTTTGAAATAGCCTTTTAAATTTATTCTATTATGAATTAATTGATTTATTTCAGAATTAGAATTATTATCATAATCTAAATATGACGGCAAATACTTAATGTATCCTTTAATAGTAAATTCTGATTTTTTTTCTTGAGCGTTTATCTGAAAGCAAAAAAGAAAAAATATTAAAAAACTATTTTTTATTATCATTAACAATTTTTCCATCTTCCAAAGTTACAACTCTTCTAGCTCTATCAATTACTCTTTGATCGTGAGTAGAGAAAATAAAAGTAATATTCTCAGCTTCATTTAATTGACTCATGATATCTAATAAATTAGAAGTAGATTTTGAATCTAAATTAGCAGTTGGTTCATCTGCTAATATAAATTTAGGTTTAGATGCCAAAGCTCTTGCTACTGCAACTCTTTGTTGTTGACCACCAGATAATTGAGATGGTCTTCTATTTCTCATTTCATATAATCCAACTTGATTTAATAATTCATTTGTTCTTGAAATTCTATTATTTTCATCAACACCCTGCAATAGCATTATCATCTCAATATTTTCTTTAGCTGATAAAACAGGGATCAAATTGTATGCTTGAAAGACAAAGCCAATATTGTTTAACCTGTAATTAATTATTTTACTTCCGGACAATTTAGTTATATTTTCACCAGAAATGATAACTTCACCAGAAGTAGGTTGATCAAGACCCCCTACACAATTTAAAAAAGTTGTCTTACCAGATCCAGATGGACCTACTACTGAAGTAAACTCCCCCTCTTTAAATAAGGCACTTATATTATTGACAGCCTTAACTTCAAATTTTCCTGGATTATAAATTTTAGATAAGTTTTTTGTCTCAATCATAATTAACAAATTTAAATAGTTTTCGTTGCTTCCACAGGATTAATTTTCAATGCTCTTACTGATGGAAATATTGAAGATATAATTGATATTACAAAAACCATAATGGCAACTATAAAATATTCTTGATTTGGAACTTTGAAATAAAGCCTAGTTCCTACACCAAAATTTTCAAGCCCTGCTTCAACAATACTTAAATCAATTCCTACTACAGAATAATATTCTACTATTGAATATGAAAGAATTAAGCCAATAGGAAGTGCTACTATAGACAAAAACATTGTTTCAAAAGATATCATTAAAAAAATTTTAAATCTACTCATGCCAATAGACATTAGCATGCCTATCTCTTTCCTCCTTTCAAGAATTGCCATTAACATTGTGTTAACTATACCAAATGAAAGAGCTGATAAAATAATCATCATAAAAATATATAATACAGCTGCAAGCATTTCATTAGCATATGCGAGGTCTTTAGATATATCGTCCCATCCCTCAATCAAATTATTGGAATTTTTAGATACCAAATCATTCTTTACTTGATTCCTTAATTCAATGTCTGTTAAAAGAATGGGGATCTCGTGATAACCTGAAAAATTAGGTAGATTTTTTGTAATACTATTATTTTTAACAAACACATTGGCTTCATCATATCTTGAATTACCAGATCTAAATATTCCTTCAACTCTATAAAGAAGAGATGTTAATTCATAATTTTCATCTTGGAAGGTAATAACTACTTTTGATTTCAATTTTAAATTTAATCTATCTGCTAATTTTTTTCCTACAAGAATTGTATTGTCCTTTTCTGATTTAAAGTACTCTCCTTCAATTATCTTTTCATACGTATTTGTAACTTTTACTTCTTCAATAGGATCTACTCCCTTAACCTGAATCCCATAAGATCCATTTGAATTAGAAAGCATTCCATTTAATATTATTCTCTTTGAATAAGATACAACTCTACTATCATTATTTATAGCGTTCTCTATACCCTCAAGATTATCAATAGTGTATTTTATATTATATTCTTCTGAAAAAGATTTATTATGGATTTGAATGTGAGACAAATAAGTTTCAACAGCATTATTCATTCTCTCCTCATTCAAACCATAGGACATAGCAATAATTATGATCCCACCAAGTAAACCAAATACAACAGATATGATAACAACAAAACTTCTTAATTTATTTCTCCAAACATTCCTCCATGATATCTTAATAAGGGTTAAAATATTCATAATTTCATAGATTTTACAGGATTTAACTTAGATATTTTTATTGCAGGATATATAGATATAAGCAACGAGAAGATAAAAATAACTAAAGCATGCGTTAAAGGAATATCCCATTCGATTGACATAGGCATTAGTGGTGAAAAACCCATCTCCTCAATCATGTCATTAGCACCCTCTCCCATTAAAGTAGCCATATCAATTGGATTTAAGTTATAATAATAAGTTATAGGATAAGTAATTAATATTGCGATAAAAACACCAATCATAGACAAGATAATAGTCTCAATTAAAATAATGCCAAATAGTCTTATTCTACTCATTCCTATTGAAATTAATACTCCAAACTCATACTTTCTCTCTTCAGTCATCATTAAGACAGTACCAAACATTCCAAAAACAACAATTATATAAAGAATAAAAGCCATAATTACTCCTCCCGCGCTATCAGCAGTAATTGTTTGTTCAATCTCAGGAAGTGTTTCTTTCCACGTCATAATTTCATAATCTTTTGATAATACTTGAGTAAGGTCATTTGCTATTTTTTCTTCATCATAATACTGTTTTTTATCTACTATAATGTGAGTTGATATTTCATCAGAAGAAACATAATTTCTCGCTGTCTCAATATTCATAAATACACCAAGTTTATTTAGATTTGGGTTTTTTAAATCTATTACTCCTTTCACAGGATATTTTCCAGCTGCCATCATTCCTCTATATCCTTGGCCATAAAGAATAAGCGTGTCATTTTCTTTTATATCAAAATACTCGGCAATACCTTTTCCTATAATAATTTCATTTTTTTTAATTTTAAATGTTCCTGAAATCATTTTTTTATTCCAGTCTGTTATTTTCTGTTCATCAGATATATTAACTCCATTTATTACTCCACCTTTGGTCTTATTACCCATTGAGATCAATGAAAAAGTTTGAAGTCTTTGCACAATATTGTCAACACCTTCAATAGATTTTATATCATTTATTAGGCTTTGGTCAACTTCCATAGAGTTATCTAAATTCTGATTATCCCAGAAACCATCTGCATGAACTTCTACATAGCCTGCATACGATTCGACGACAGTCTCAATTAACTTATCATAAAAACCAAATTGAAGAGCTCTCATTAATATGATAAGAAACAATGCAGCAAAAATTGAAGTAATGGTTATTAAACTTCTCTTTTTATTTCTATAAATATTTCTCCAAGCTATTTTTAATATCATCTTAGGTTTTTCATATAGTTTGGCATAAAGAATCTTTCATTTATATCAATATCAAACATCCATATCAACCTTTCAACAATTGTTTTATTTCCCTCTTTTTCTATGGGTACAAATTCAATAACTGAAGGTAATTTTTTTCCTCCAAAGTTTTTAATTATTTTAGAATTCATCACATTAACCATATCATCATACTCATCAAAAAATTGAGTTTTTAACTGCATATAATCATTCTTATCTATCCACATTATTAACTTTCCCCACACTACAGGAGCATCCTCTTTAGGAATCAATTGTATTATCCAACAATCTAAGTCATCAATAGTTTCTTCACCTATAATTGTATTTGTATAATCATCAGTAATAGACGATCTCTGAACAAGATCATCATTTGTAAAATCAGTACCCATCCAATTTTGCATCATCATAGAAGGAGGAAGTTTTATGGTTCTTTCTATTGATGGAACATAATTCCAAACTTCATTTTCTCTTTTTAAAAATACTGTTCCTTTTTCCTTTGCTGGTGTAATAATTACTGAAGTAAAATAATCTTCCCCTACTGACCAACCTTTCATCGTCATCTCTTTTTTCCATTTTGGTCTTACAACAGTAATAATCATTTCAGTGTAAGATGACTTAACTCCTCTAATTTTTTCCTCAGATTTTTTTAAAATATTATTAGCATCTTGAGAGTATGTAAAAAAACTTAAGCTGAATAGAAAAACAATTGTTAATTTTCTCATATTATAATTACGAATTTAAAAAATAAATGATATACAATTTAAAATATAAATTTGTTTGAATGAAAATATTTAAACTATTTACAATTCTATTAATGTCCATCTTCTACGTTCGTGTAGGCGTACAACATTTTTTAGATCCAGAATATTTTTTAAATATAATGCCTCCATTCTTACCTTATCAACTTGAGCTAGTTTACATAAGTGGATTTTTTGAAATATTATTAGGCCTTCTATTAATCTTTCCAAAATATAGATCTTATACATCATGGGGAATTATACTACTTCTAATAGCTGTTTTTCCTGCAAACATTTATCTTGCTCAGAGTGAAATTGCTCAACAAGGATTAGGCGTAAGTAAACAAGTTGCAATATGGAGACTCCCATTTCAAGCACTATTTATTGGTCTAGCTTATTGGCATTCAAAAAAATAAATCTAATTTTTTTTTCTATATAAAGATTTCCAGGAATTAGATTTTAAACTATCACTCCAATATTTTATTAGCCGAAACAATAATGATCTATGAAAACTAGAAAATGGAAATAAAAATATCAATCCAAAAGTTGTAACAAAAATTAGAAGAAAGTGACTTAGTTTTTTTTCAACTCCTTTAACATGCTTATCAATAAAAATATGTTTGGAGCAAATCAATTCTGATTTTGTGATTAATTTAATTTTTTTATTTTTTCTTGAAGAACCACCGTGCATATGGTAATAATCCCAATCATAAATTACACAGGGAAACATACCTTTTTCATAAGCTCTTTTACAAATATCCATATCCTCAGCATACATCCAAAAATCCTCATCCCATCCACCTATAGATTTAAAATCATTTTTCCTTATCAAAAGAAATGATCCTGAAACCCAACCTATCATGATTACCTTTTTACCATCAATTTTTTTTATCTCTCTATTACTTTTATTTAATAGAATATAAAACTGTCTAATGAAATTGGTTACTGTCCAAAAGTTAAAATAAAAGCCATGAGAAAATGATTTATTTAAATAAGCATTTTTAGATCTTATTGAAATAATTTTTAATTCCTTATTCCTTTCACAAAAAGGAATTAACTTTTTAAAACAATCTTTTGGAACAATTGAATCTGGATTTAAAAATAGTATCCAAGAAGACTTTGCATGTTTAGCTCCAATGTTACAAGCTGTAGAAAATCCAGAATTATAACTTAATTTTATCCATTTAACTGATTTATACTGTGATTCAAATTCCTGTATTTTACCATCATTCGAGAAGTTATCAACTACAACAATATTTGGTGTTTCAGAATCTTGTTCAATGAGACTATTTAAACACTTGGACAAATAATTCCAAGACTTATAATTTACAATTATTACAGTAAGCTTTGAATCCATTTTTACAAAAAAATTAATTTGTAAATCTAATTTACTTTTATTTTATTTTTATTCTATATTTAAGAAACAACTAAAATTAACTTGAAATGAAAAATCAAATTATACTTTATATAGCTATTGGCATTTTATGTTCTATGTCATTGCATTCTCAAACGATAAATAAAGAAATTATAAAAGATATGAAATTTAGACATGTCGGCCCTATTGGAAACAGACTTACAACTGTTGCTGGTGTTCCAAATGATCCAATGACTTATTATGTAGGAGCTGCATCTGGAGGTGTATGGAAAACAAAAGATGGTGGTTTAAATTGGAAACCAATTTTTGATAGTCAAGAAGTTCATTCTATTGGATCAATATCTGTTGCCCCATCCGATCCCATGACAATATATGTAGGAACCGGTGAAAGTTCAATTCGATCCAATGTGTCTATTGGTAATGGAGTGTATAAGTCTGAAGATGGTGGAGATACTTGGAAACATATTGGATTAAAAAATTCAGGAAGAATTAGCAGAATTGTAGTGCATCCTAAAAATAGAAATTTAATTTATGTAGGAGCACTAGGGCATGCGTATGCTCCACAAAAAGAAAGAGGGGTTTTTAAGAGTGATAATGGAGGACAAACATGGAAACATGTTCTTTACATAGACAATAACACAGGAATTTCAGATATAGTAATGGACCCAGATAATTCTAGAATTTTATTCGCTGGAGCGTGGCAGCTTGATCTTAAAACTTGGAGAAGAATAAGTGGTGGACCTGGAAGTGGTTTATTTAAATCTGAAGATGGTGGAGATACTTGGAAAAGACTTAAAGGAAATGGATTACCCAATAAAGATGTTGGTAAAATTGCTCTTGCAATGACTCCAGCTAGTCCTGATAGATTGTATGCATTAATTGAAACAGGTGACGGTGTCCCTTATATGGGAAAAGAAACAGAATCAGGTGAATTGTGGAGATCAGATGATAATGGAAAAACTTTTAAATTGATTAACTCGAATAGAAACCTTGGGGGAAGGCAAGCATACTACACTAGAACAGCTGCTTCTACAGATAATCCTAATGAAGTATATTTTATGAGTAATAGATTTTTTTCTAGTATAGATGGCGGAATTTCCTTAGAAAATAGATCTCAACTTTCCTCCCCGAACTGGGATCATCATGAGATGTGGATAGATCCACATAACGGGGATAGAATGGCTGTAGCTGGTGATGGGGGAATCTCAATCTCGCAAAACAGAGGGAAGTCATGGCATAGAACATTTTTACCCATAGCACAACTTTATCATGTAACAACGGATAACAATGTTCCATATAATGTATTAACTAATAGACAAGATGGTCCTTCAATGAAAGGGCCTAGTAGATCAAGAACAGGAAATTGGTTTGGTCCAGGAATGATTCAATCAGGAATGTGGAGAGAAATTGGTGGAGGAGAAAGTGGTTTTGCAACTGCAGATCCTAAAAATCCAGATATTATTTGGTCTAGTGCATCTGGATACGGTCCATTGGGTGGAATTGTTACTAGATATAATGAAAATACAAAACAATATAGACAACTGGAAGTGTGGCCTGAATTTACTGCTGGAAGTCATGCCTCTCTACTTAAGTACAGATTTCAATGGACATTTCCTGTATTAATTTCACCCCATGATAATAAAACAATTTATGTTACAAGTCAACATGTCCATAGAACAACAAATGATGGTCAAACATGGGAAGTTATTAGTCCTGATTTATCATTAAATGATAAAAGCATGCAGGGATTTTCTGGTGGATTAACTGGGGATAACATAGCAGTTGAATATGCAAATGTTATTTATGCCTTTGATGAATCTCCAGTACAAAAAGGGGTCTTATGGGCAGGTACAAATGATGGTCTAGTACACATCAGCCAAGACAATGGAAAAACTTGGAATAATGTAACAAAAAATATTCCTAATCTTCCAAAGTTAGGTGTTGTTAGAAATATTGATGCATCTAAATGGAGTGCTGGAAAAGCTTATTTAACCATAGAATTTCATCAGATCGGAAATTTTGAACCATATGTTTATAAAACCGAAAATTTTGGTAAATCATGGAAAAAAATAACTAATGGAATTAAACCTGGAAATTTAAGTTATACTAGATGTATTAAAGAAGATCCAGTCAGAGAAGGTCTATTATATCTTGGCACAGAAAATGCATTGTATGTTTCTAATGATGATGGAGAGAATTGGCAAAGTCTTATGTCTAACCTTCCCCATTCTCCTATGTACTGGATGGAAATTCAAGAACATTTCAATGACCTTGTTATTGGAACATATGGAAGAGGAATATGGATTTTAGATGATATATCTCCTTTACAACAACTTGATGAAACTATTGAAAAGAAAGCATCACATCTATTTGATATAAAACCATCATATAGATTTCAAAATGTCACAAGTAGTCTTCAAATGTTTCCAGAAGCATCTACCGGTCAAGACCCTCCTAATGGAGCATCTATAAATTATTGGCTAAAAGAAAAACAAGATGATATAGAAATCATAATCACAAATCAAAAAAATGATACGATCAAAACGATAAAAGATAAAGGAAACAAAGGCATAAACAGATTATGGTGGGATTTCTCTGGTGAAAAAACGGATGATATCGTTTTTAGAACAAAACCATTATACGCAGATTGGGTTTCACTTGATAAAAATAGAGAAAGAAAAGCCCCATATAATTTTTCTATATTATCTCCTCCAGGAACATATAATATAACTTTAAAATCAGGTGACAATACTATGACTAAATCTTTAGAAGTAATAAAAGATCCTCACTCAGAAGGAACTACAGAAGATATAATGCTTCAAAATCAGTTAGTAACAGAAATTTATGATGATATAAATCTTGCTGTTCATTATATTAACTCGATTGAAGTAGTTAGAAGGCAACTCCTTGATCTTAAGGCCATGCTTAAAAATACAAATCATGAAGAAGAGTTAATTTCATTAGTCGATATATTAGAATCCGAATTTTTAGAACTTGAAAAGCAACTTACACAGTTAAAAACTACTGGAACAGGTCAAGATGAAGTTAGATATGAAAAAATGATAGGAGAAAAATTAGCTTACTTAGCTAATAATGTTCAAATATCTGATTTTAAACCTGCAGATTCATATCATGAGGTACATAAATTATTAAAATCTCGCTTAGATAAAGTTGGAGAGCAATTTGAAAACTTAAAAAATGAAAACTTAAAAAACACTTTGAATTCTTTAAGAGATAAAGGTGTAGATATAATTGTTATGGAATAATTTTTTTACTCTTTTACAATTTCAAAGGAAGTAGTATCACTTGCAAAAGCTGAAAATACACCAAATGCATTTATAATATTTGATGGAGGCTCATTAAGTTCATTACTATCTTGTTCTTGATTTTCAAATAGGCTTACATAATCTTGATTGATCTTAAATAAAGAAACTTTATATCTACCATAGTTTTTTAAACTTAAACCAATTATACTATATTCTTTATCTTTTGTTGGCTCAGAAACTATTGAAAAGTTTTCAAAAAAATTACCAACACCAGCTGGTAGTTCATCTGAGAATATCGGATTTTCAGAATCACCCATATATTTTATAGTTAAATAATGATATTCATTATTAGGATTATCCCAAGATATTTTTGCTCTAGCATTTTCATACAAATTTGCGAGAATGGTTGGAAGAGCTCGTGAAAGAACTAACTCGGGAATTATTATTTTATTTTCTGATAATAATAAACCAATGGGTTTTGTTGGAACAGAAGTTTGTGAAGTAGCTGTTCTATCATTTACTGTTACTTCAAGGCCATACTGTTTATTTGATATAATATTCAAATCATTATTATTATAAACATACTTCATTGAATTTACATCATAATCTAATTCATAATTATCTCCATCATAAATGATTTTAACTTTTGCATCTGAAATAACTTCTTCTGTTGTATCTGAACTATTATACAATTTTGCTTTAAAAACTTTAACATCATCAATAGGTTCTCCTTGAAATAAAAATGCTTCCACTACAAAATTATCTTCAATAGAGGTTTCTTCATCGCAAGAAAAAAGGAAAAATATTAGTAAAAAATAAAGATGATTTCTCATTATTAAAATTCAAATTTTAAATTTATGTTTGGAACAAATCCAAGATATTTTACTCTAGTTTTTAAAACTGGTTCTTGGTTAAAGTCGTATTCATAATACCATACATTTGCTCTATTATAAATATTAAATATTGACAAGCCAATATCGCC
>CEVE01015953.1_pt1 | contig 9981 bp, 8 predicted proteins | sample 356431 | NCBI WGS metagenome assembly CEVE01 (sample SAMEA2622764, study PRJEB7988) | marine metagenome | isolation source: saline water (ENVO:00002010), including
GCGCCCTCAGTATATGTTTAACATTCACTCAACTGAAATATTGCTGATATTAATTGTCGCTTTGATCGTTATTGGTCCTGATAAATTACCATCAGCAATCAGGACCGCTAGCTTATGGATCGGACGGTTCAGACGTTCGTTTTACAAAGTGAAGGCGGAGGTTGAAAGAGAGCTTAATACTGATGAAATAAGAAGGCAATTACACAATGAATCGGTAATGGCTCAGATTGAAGATGCAAAGACAAAAGTTAATAAGGTTGCAAAAGATACGGAAACCTCCGTTAACTCGCTAGTCAATACCGAAGATTTTGACCCCGGAGCATCCGCCTCTACCGCAGATCAAAATCCTTCTGAGGGTATTTCAAGAAATGACCATAAACAAAACTCAAATACTCCCACAGAAGCCGTTAGAGAAACTTACACCCCAGCCAAAAATCCCAAACTTGCGGAAGCTGAAAAGGCAGGAAAGGTAGTAGAAAAAGATGGTATTGGCTGAGGAAGAAAAAGAACTGACGCTTATCGATCACTTAGTAGAATTGCGTGATCGAATCCTAAAATGCGTAATTGCAATTGTCTTGTTTTTCCTTGGTCTATTTTATTGGGCCAATGATATATACAACTATATAGCACTTCCTTTAGTCCAAGCATTGCCTGAGGGGTCTACTATGATTGCAATAGACCCAACCTCTCCTTTTTTTGCTCCCTTTAAGTTGACTTTTTATGTCTCTTTTCTGCTGGCGGCGCCATATGTCCTTTATCAGCTTTGGTCATTTATAGCACCAGGACTATATAAAAATGAGAAGGCTGTCGCAATTCCTCTCTTCATTTCTAGCGTCATTTTATTCTATGCCGGAATAGCCTTTGCCCGTTATGTGCTCTTTGGAATTGTTTTTGGCTTCTTTATTTCTGTCGCACCAGAGGGCATTCAAGTAGCACCTGATATTAGTAGCTTTTTGAGTTTCGCCCTAACAATTTTCTTCGCTTTTGGAATCGCTTTTGAGATTCCTATTGCTGTCTTTCTTTGTATTTGGGCTGGATTAGCGGAACCCGATTCACTGTCTGAAAAAAGACCATACGTAGTTGTTGGATGCTTCGTAATCGCGATGCTTCTGACGCCACCGGACCCATTTACTCAATCAATGCTTGCTTTACCCATGTGGGCTCTGTTTGAATTGGGTATCTTGGCCGGCCGATTAATGCAAAAAAAACAAGAAAGTAGTGTCGCAGAGTAACTCACTCTTACCTATATGCGTAAGCAAAAAGTTACAGGACCATCATTTTCAAGAGTGATCCTCATGTTAGCGCCAAATTTACCAAACGCCGTTTTTTCGTAAGTCTTCTTAGTTATCTCAACCAAATAATTATATATTTCTTCTGCTTCCTTTGGTCGCTTTGCTGAAGAAAAACTAGGCCTCAGGCCATTCATGGTTTGGGCAGCCAGAGTAAATTGAGAAACTAGCATCAGACAACCACCAATATCTCTAACACTCAGATTCATCCTTCCATCTTCATCATTAAATATTCTGTAGTCTAGTATCTTGCTCAATAATTTTTCGGAATCTGATTTTACATCCGCCTTCTCAATACCTATTAGCGCCAGAATTCCTCCATCGATTTGGCTAAAAGGTTTGTCATCGACAAGCAACTTCGCATAGCTGACCCTTTGTATAACGGCGATCACTTTTTTATCTCTTGCTGGCGTGCGCTGCGTTTTCGCTCATTTTCGGTAAGATGTTTTTTGCGCAGTCGAATGTGATTTGGCGTTATTTCCACTAACTCATCTTCAGAGATAAACTCCATCGCGCGTTCCAAACTATGACTGATGGGAGGTGTCAGTAAAATATTTTCGTCACTACCAGATGCTCTAATATTGGTTAACTGTTTAGCCTTGGTTGGATTTACAACTAAGTCATTACCACGACTATTTACTCCAACTATCATACCTTCGTAAACCTCAACATTTGGCTCGACAAATAACCTTCCCCTTTCTTGCAAGTTAAAGAGCGCATAACCAAGTGTTTTGCCTGGTACCATTGAAACGAGCACTCCATTAACCCTGCCTCCAAGATTTGCCTCCTTATAATCACCATAGCAATCAAAATTATGAGTCATAAGGCCTGACCCCGAAGTGAGGGATAAAAATTGTGACCGAAAACCGATGAGTCCACGAGTTGGAACCTTAAATTCGATTCTTACACGACCTTTCCCATCTGGAATTAGATCTTGGAGTTCCGCTCTCCTAGCACCCAACTCCTCAATGACCGAGCCTTGATGCTGATCATCACAATCGATAAGTAAAGATTCGTAGGGTTCCTGTTTCCTGCCATTCTGTTCAATAACTATCACTTCCGGCTTTGAAACAGCGAGCTCATAGCCTTCCCTTCTCATAGTCTCTATGAGGACCGCTAAATGCAGTTCGCCCCGACCTGATACAACAAATTTATCAGGTGTTTCTCCCTCTTCAATCCGAAGAGCAACATTGTGAAGAAGCTCACGCTCCAACCGCTCTTTTATTTGGCGAGTCGTAATGTACTTACCATCCAAACCGGCAAAAGGGGAATCATTAACTTGAAATGTCATCGTGATTGTCGGCTCGTCGACGGTCAAGGGCGGCATCGCCTCAACAGACGTCGGATCACAAATGGTATCCGAAATCTGTAGCCCCTCAATTCCAGTAACACAAATTATTTCGCCAGCAGATGCCGACTCAACGTCTACTCGCTCTAGCCCTAGATGACTTTTTACCTGTAGTATTTTTGCCTTGGATACCTTTCCCCTCCGATCAACAACAGCAACCTGTTGATTCCGAGTTGCCTTCCCATGAGATATTCTGCCAACTCCGATAACGCCAACGTAACTGTCATAGTCAAGTGCGCTGATCTGCATCTGGAGCGGTTTATTTGTTGTTACATTCGGAGGCGGGACTTGCTCTACGATCATTGAGAAAATCGCATCCATACCGTTTTGTTGCTTGTCAGGATCTAATCCAGATGTGCCCCTCAATGCTGAAGCGTAGATGACCGGAAAATCAAGTTGATTGTCATTAGCCCCTAAGTTGTCAAAAAGCTCAAAGACCTCATCTATTACCCAATTAGGTCTAGCACCTTGTCTATCAATTTTATTTACGACAACAATAGGGTTAAGTCCTTGCGCAAACGCTTTTTGAGTGACGAAACGCGTTTGTGGCATCGGTCCTTCTACTGCATCCACTAACAATAAGACACTGTCTACCATCGATAGAACACGTTCTACTTCTCCCCCAAAATCGGCGTGACCTGGTGTATCAACAATATTGATATGGTAATTCTTCCAATAGATTGCTGTATTCTTTGCGAGTATAGTGATTCCTCGCTCTCGCTCTTGATCATTTGAATCGAGAACCCTATCGATCTGCTTACCTCTACTCTTCAATGTTCCAGATTGCTCAAGTAGTTTGTCAACAAGAGTCGTCTTACCATGATCGACATGCGCAATAATTGCTATATTTCTTATGCTTTCTTCCATAATCGATGGACTTCAATTATCAGTATAGGCCGAGTCTTAAGATATTTTTACTGAACTGCCAGAAAAGGCGCGAGTATACACGAGCACCTGGGGAAATATAATCATAAGTTGAACGAAGCTCTGAATTATTCTGCAGCTTTTAAATCTAAAACTGAAACATTACTAAAACCCTGCTCTATTAAGTTTGCCGCATGCAAGCGGCTCATTATTCCTTTGTCACAATAGAGTAAATAATTTTGGTTTTTAGCAAGCCTTTCAAACTTGGACGATAAACTGTAAAAGGGAATATTAATAATTGCTGATTTACAGTTTAATGCAAGCGGATTAACCTCTTGCTCATTAGGGTGCCTTATATCGATAACAATACTGCCCTTTTTAACATTCCGGACGATTTCAACATCAGCTTTTTTTAAACTTAAGTCGTTATGTAATTCTGAAATTATTTGAAATTTAGCTTTTTCTACTGCTTCTTTTAAAACCTTTTCCTTAATTTGTGCTTCTTCTCGTTCAATTCTGACTCTTTTTGCTTTGGTAGTAGGATTCTTGGAGATAACAGCACAATACTCGGGAATGTCTTTAGAGAAATCTTCTGTACCTATTTCCCGCGCAATATTAATTATCTCTTGTTTATCACTAGTGCATAAGGGTCGGAGTATCAAACTATTTGAAACATCATCAATAACCGAGAGATTAGCCAGAGTCTGGCTTGAGACTTGCGCGATACTCTCTCCAGTAACTAATGCATTCAATCCGAGCTTCTTCGCAATTAAATCTCCGGCTCGAATCATCATTCTCTTCAAAACTACCCCCATCTGAGAGTCTTCGACGTTATTAAGGATTTCTTCTACTACGCGTTCAAACGGTACAGTAACAAATTTGACTCTATGGGAACTGTGAAACTTCATCCAAAGGAACAAAGCAATTTCCTTAACGGCTAACTCGTGAGAACTACCCCCAAGACTGAAGAAACAATAGTGGGTCTGTAAGCCACGCTTGATGCTCAGGTAGGTTGAAACTGACGAGTCAAAACCTCCAGAGATTAGTGATAGAGTTGAATCCTGACACCCCAGGGGGAAACCACCTAAACCCTTAAACTTAGTCTTTACAATATAAAAATCATCATCCCGAACCTCAAGGCCCACCGTAACATCTGGATTTTTCAGATTGACGCCTTTTGGAGAACATGACTGAAGCAATCCATGTCCAACAAAACGTTCAATGTCTACCGAGCTGAACGAATGATCCCCAGTCCTTTTGCATCGCACGGCAAAACTCTTTTCCTTCAATGAGCCACTGTATGCATTCCGTGTTAACTCCAGCATATGATCCATGGATGGAAGCTTGTGTTTTTGTACTAAACAAATCTGACCAACACCGGGGGTACTCTTCAACCGATCTAGAAGACGCGACTTACGGCTATCATCAGAAACAAAAGTCTCTACCTCAATAGAGTCCCATTTGCCAAGAACCTCAATTTTTTGATCGAATTCTTTTAACACCCTAAATAGATTTTTTCTAAGCTGCCGAGTAAATCGCCTTCGAACAACTCGGCTCTTGATCGTAATTTCTGGTGAAAGTTTTATTAGGTACAACATTTAGTCTTTATCAAACTTATTTCTGAGAAACATTATTATAATACTGAGTTCTGTAACACTCACTACTCAGAGAAGGATTCATTTTTGCACCAAAATAATGCGCTTTTATAGTGCATTCATGACAAGCTCGCTCTTTTTAAGTGCGCTTATTGGTTGAATTTTATCATAAAGTTATGTAATTTCAGGCGAAGAGGGTGCACCTTCGCTGGCATATATTTTGCTCCCTCTAAAATGTTTAAGGCAGATGCATAAATAGCAATGTAGCGGGATGAGTTTCACCTCATGGATCGTGTCGCAATTCGGATTAATGGGTTTGCCTTAGTTTAATGTCTGCTGACCTACCTTTTTAGCGCGCCTTGAATTGTGGATAAGCAAAATTATAACGTGTAGTCGAATATCGTTTAGGAGATAGTTAGAAAATGAAATCAAAACTGGAATACATCTGGCTTGACGGTTACAAACCCACTCAGAGCCTTCGCAGCAAGACGCAAGTCAGGTCAGACTTTGGAGGAACGCTTGAAGAGTGTCCAATGTGGTCATTTGACGGCTCATCAACCTTACAAGCTACTGGTGACGACTCAGATTGTTTATTAAAACCTGTTGCTATTTACCCAGATCCGGATCGAGCCAATGCGTATTTGGTAATGACTGAGGTGCTAAATGCAGATGGCACACCTCATGAATCTAACGGAAGGGCCACGATTGACGACGATGATGAGGACTTCTGGTTCGGTTTCGAGCAAGAATATTTCCTCTGGGACACCAAAACTAACCTACCCCCCGGCTTCCCTGCTGGAGGATATCCTGGACCACAGGGCCCTTATTACTGCTCTGTAGGTGCAAACAATGCCCACGGCAGGGATTGCATTGAAGACCATCTTGATCTTTGCTTGGAAGCTGGAATAAACGTAGAAGGAATAAATGCTGAAGTGGCAGCTGGGCAATGGGAATTTCAGGTCTTTGCTAAGGGAGCAAAAAAAGCTGGGGATGAGACTTGGGTGGCTCGATACCTTTTGGAGCGGACGGCAGAAAGATATGGTTACGCTATCAACTGGGAGCCAAAACCTTTAGGTAAGGAGCTTGATTGGAACGGATCTGGAATGCATGCAAATTTTTCAAACGCAGTGATGCGTGATTCTGGGGATAAAGAAGTATTCACCAAGATTTGCGAGGAATTTGGAAAAAATGTCGAGCGACACATTAGTGTCTATGGTGCAAACAATGATCAAAGACTCACTGGTGAACACGAGACGCAATCCATAGATACTTTCAGCTACGGTGTATCAGACAGGGGAGCCTCAATCAGGATTCCCGTAGGAACCGTGGAAGATGGTTGGAAAGGCCGGCTTGAAGATAGAAGAACAGCTTCCAATGCGGACCCCTATAAGGTTGCAGCAGCTATTATTAAGACAACAAAAGAAGGCCTGTCTTAGTTCTTGCCCATCTAAAAAAGCCCGGATTCGATCCGGGCTTTTTTATAGCTAACCAGAAACTATTGATACATGCACTAATTTGGTGCATATTGGCTGACAGGCCGTCCGTCGGCGCGCTGACATTATGACAAAAGCCTTATTTTATTGGCCCACATCAGCCTTAAAATTTTTGGTTTGGTAATTGCATAAGTGAAGATAGCCGGACGGTAGAAGGAGTTTCGCTTAAATAATCCATTGAGCTGAAAGATAAGTTTTCGTGAATCTAAATACCGACCATAAATTACTTTTAGATAACGTCACAACTGGCATTATTTTGCTAAATAGAGACCTACGCTTTTTATATGTCAATGCATCAGCTGAAGCACTTTTAGAAATCAGTGACCACAAAGCGCATTCTCTTTTTATCGGTGACGTATTAAAAAACGCAGAAGAAGATATCGGTGAGATGCAAACAGCAATCGCTAAAAATAGTAGCCTAACTAAACTACGAGCTGAATTGCATACGATTCACTCCAAAAAACTAATTGTCGATTACACAATAAATCCTTTTGAAAAAAATGGTGAAACAAATGCTTTGCTAGAGCTAAATTCCATTGAACAATCACAGAAAATTACTCGAGAAGTATCTTTGAATTCTGCTTACACAACAACTCGAGAATTGGTGCGTGGTTTAGCTCACGAGATAAAAAATCCCCTCGGCGGGATTCGAGGAGCAGCACAGCTCCTTGCTCAAGAAATTTCTGACAACGATCTAATAGACTATACAAAAGTAATTATCGAGGAAGCAGATCGCTTACGTAATCTAGTTGACAGACTTGTAGGCTCTAGGAAGCCACCGGAGCTCAAGGAAATAAACATACATGAGGTGCTAGAGAGAGTTAGAAACTTAATAGCTGCTGAAACTTTGGGTAAAGGAATTAAATTATACTGTGACTATGACCCCAGTCTTCCGGCAGTCCTTGCAGACTCTGAAAAAATGATTCAAGCCCTACTTAATCTTTTAAGAAATTCTTTACAGGCGTTAACCAGCCCAGAGATCGATCATCAACTCGGAGAGATTATTCTTCGGACGCGAATTAGCAGGAACATTACTATAGCTTCCAAGTTTTATAAACTAGCAGTGGCAATAGAAATAATAGATAACGGACCGGGTATCCCTCAAGAAATTTCCGAAACTATTTTTTATCCTATGATCAGCGGTCGACCGGATGGCTCAGGTTTAGGACTACCAATATCTCACGGTATAGTTACTCAGCATGGGGGGATGATTGAATGTGATAGTAAGCCTGGCGAGACAAAGTTTACCGTCACTATGCCAATAAAACGTAATTCTAAATTTTCAACTTCGAAGGTGCAGCAAGTAAATGAACTCAAATAATTCAGTCTGGATAGTTGATGACGACCGTTCGATTAGATGGGTACTAGATAAATCTCTGAGCAAAAAAGGTTTAACCACTCAAACTTTCGAAAATGGAGATGACCTCCTAAATCGCCTCACACACGAGTCCCCGGATGCTATAATAAGCGACATAAGGATGCCTGGCATGAATGGACTCGATTTACTCTCTACGATACAGGAATCTCATCCTAGTCTACCCGTTATAATAATGACGGCTCATTCGGATCTAGATAGTGCCGTAGCATCCTACAGCCGGGGTGCCTTCGAATATCTCCCGAAACCTTTCGATATCGAAGATGCTATTGCGATCACTCAAAGAGCTCTTGAGCACAACCGCGATACCGACAGAGACTCAACCAAGTCTGTTAGTAAAAGTCACCCTGAAATAATTGGTGAGGCACCTGCCATGCAAGAGGTGTTTAGGGCAATTGGTCGGCTCTCTAACAGTAACATTTCTGTCCTGATAAATGGAGAATCAGGCACGGGCAAAGAATTGGTTGCGCATGCACTTCACAAGCATAGCCCAAGAAAGGCCATGCAATTTGTTCCTCTAAATGTAGCTGCTATCCCAAAAGAACTTATTGAATCGGAATTATTTGGTCATGAAAAAGGTGCCTTTACTGGTGCTACTCAACAACGAACTGGTCGTTTTGAGCAGGCCAATGGAGGCACCCTTTTCCTAGATGAAATAGGTGATATGCCTCCAGATACTCAAACGAGGTTATTACGAGTACTCTCTGATGGCGAGTTTTATCGTGTAGGGGGACATACGTCTATAAAAGTCGACGTTCGAATAATAGCTGCAACACATCAAAATCTTGAGGATTTGGTTACTAAAAATTCTTTTCGGGAGGATTTATTTCATAGACTTAATGTTATTCGTATTCATATACCAAGATTATGTGAAAGACGCGAAGATATTTCTCAACTTATGGAACACTTTTTGAAGGTTGCTGCTAAAGAGTTAGAGGTGGATCCTAAAATTTTAAGGCCCGAAACAGAGAAATATTTGGTTGGACTGGAATGGCCAGGAAACGTTCGTCAACTAGAAAATTTCTGCCGATGGATTACAGTTATGGCATCTGGACGAGAAGTTTACCTCACGGATCTTCCTCCTGAATTATCCAACAACAAATCTACTCGTGATGAAAATACAAACTGGACAGATGCACTTCACGCTTGGGCAGATCAACAGCTGAGTCTGGGGAATACAGGCATCCTAGATGAAGCTACCCCTCTTCTAGAGCGGACACTAATCGACATAGCATTGAAGCATACAGCAGGACGAAGAAGGGATGCGGCCGACCTTTTGGGATGGGGCAGGAACACATTAACTCGGAAAATTAAGGAGTTCGAAAATTCTAATTTGCCTTCAATCACCGAAATTGGTGGCCGATAACAAAGCTAAATAGGTTGTTTATCCGAAAATTGATTTATAGAAATGGTAGATATAGTTCTTGTTGAGCCGGAAATTCCTCAAAACACTGGTAACATAATTCGTTTGGCGGCAAATACAGGTTCAACCCTGCACTTAATCCAACCCCTAGGGTTCCAACTCGAAGATAAGAAAATGAGGCGAGCCGGTCTCGATTATCATGAATTCGCTGTGGTAACGGTTCATACTGGATGGCAAAACTTCAAGGAAAATATTGAAGGAAATCGTAATCTGATTGGGTTAAGTACCAAAGGATCCAAGCTCTACTCCACAATCAACTTTAAGGCTAATGATCTTATAGTCTTTGGTTCAGAGACGAAAGGCTTGCCCAACCATATTCGCAAAGATATCGGACAAGAAAATACCTATCGAATTCCTATGAAACCAGACAGCCGAAGTCTGAATCTATCTAACGCAGTTGCAATCATAATTTATCAGGCCTGGCAACAAGACCACTTTTCAGGCGGCGCTTGACGCAATAAATAATTCCTCTATAAATCTAGTTTTTAGTTTGAGCCAGCTTCTGCACCCTCCGACGCCTCTGCCGTCTGAGCTTGCTTTTGTTGCGCGTAAATTGCGTCGAAATTTATTGGTGCCAAGGCGAGGGCCGGGTAA
>CEVE01131444.1_pt1 | contig 9964 bp, 15 predicted proteins | sample 356431 | NCBI WGS metagenome assembly CEVE01 (sample SAMEA2622764, study PRJEB7988) | marine metagenome | isolation source: saline water (ENVO:00002010), including
ATCTTAGACAACAAGGAAGGGATACTGAGGCCTTCTTCCTAGCAAGAAGGATGGCTGCACAAGGAGTTGAAGGGGCAAGAGAATTGGTGACGGAGATTTTGGGTGATTTAGATGGATGAAAAGACGTTCGTCGTGGTCTTGGCCCTGCCCATGGATATTGACGATGCCTGGATTATGGTGAAGAACAAGAGTAGAGGATGGGAATTTCCTGGAGGTAAATTGGAAACAGGCGAGCTACCAGAGGAAGCAGCACTTAGGGAGTTGTATGAGGAGACTGGCATTCTAGGCACTGCAAAGGCCGTTGAAGGGGATTTGATACTTGGAGGCTATGTGGTTTTAGTAAGAGTAGAAAGAGAGGTTAGCCCAGACCCGTGGATTTCTTCAGACGATTCCATCGAGGAGGTAGGATGGTGTCTACAAATTCCTGAGTCCTCTGCATGGGTTAGAGAGGAAATACAGTCAGTTATCGATCATGATTGGAGGGCTTCAAGAAGTCTTGAGTCCTGAATTTCATGGCTTCTCTTCTCTATCTCAGACTTCCATTTTGGTTCGTGAATTGCCTCGCTTGCGTCAAGTACCAATCCAAGATCATCCCTCTGTGTACCAGAGACATCGACTAGGGCCAGTGAGAGTATAAGTTCGACACATTCCCTTATGTCATCCGGATTCGAGGGTACCGTTGTCATTCCTGGACTATCTCGCGGTTTTGCATCGACTATTCTCTCATCCATCATTGGGGAGTCTTCCGCAATCTCATCCAATGCTATGTCGAGCCATTCGATAGCGCAGACTACTGATTCTGCAGGCATTTCGACAGACGATAGGCGCCTCATTGCTATCCACAGATGCCTCATTGCTGGCTCTAGATCCCCGATTGAAGCGAGAATCCTCCCGGATTCCAATCTTGACAGGCCGATTATGTCTGAGGGGTGCCCCCTGTCTGAGGAGATATCAGAAAGGGTGACCAAGGACATCATGTGCTCACCTTGGTTTCGATGCCATGCTGCCAGATTCAGTAACGATACTCCGTGAAGAGGAGAGCCCGGAGATACCGATGCTAGGCGATCTACACACCATCTCAGTTCTTGGCCTAGGTCATTATTTTCCATCTCCCCGAGTAGTGCTCGTTCCATCCTAATCCAAGCTTCTGTCTCGAAATCACGTTGAACCAATATTCTTGATTGGGCTAGGATATTCTCACTCAGCTTCAGGGCTTCTTCTTTTTTTCCCTCTGAGAGAAGGGACTTGAAAAGAAGGGAGTCTACAGAAGGGTTTTCACTTGATTGAGGTCTTTTCAAGGGTTTCACTCCATCTCGAATTGTTCGGCCATTTCTTCATACTTTTCCCTGATGCTTTCTTCCCTCTCCGCTAATCTGGCCAAGTGTTCTGTTAGTGCCTTTTCTGCGGACTTTAGTTCCTCGAGTAGTGAATCTCTATCATCCACTTCCAGAAGTATGTTGCCAAGGGAGCGGTATACAGGTTTGTCTGGATCTTGTGCCGAAAGTGACTCTATTGTGATGCCATATTCGGAACACTGAGAGGAGATGGATTGTATCTGTCCTCTCAGGGCTTGTAGCTCTCTGGCTAAAGCCTGAATATCTTCTGTAGAAGGTCTAGTACTAATTCCTCTCACCTCCTGTAGCTTCCAGGGACCTATCAGAGGCTATGAGGGCTCTCATTATTGAGTTCCATCTTGCTCTGGCATCATTGAACGAATCGGAATGAAGAGATACTGAAATTTCTCCATCTTTGCTAACAAATTGGGCCTCTGTAACTAGTGAAGATGAGAGAGAGCGTGTGTCACTGTGCTCCAAGGTCAGTTTGAGTGAAACCGAGTCATTCCTCTTCTGTTCCTTCATCTGTCTCTCTCTCGGATATTTTTCTTTCAAATTCCAAAGCTGCCTGTTGTGCTATAACAGTCATGTCTGTTGCAGTAGCGCCCTCTAATGATCGCCTAACTATCCTCTTGTTGGCATCGCTAGCTCTAGTGTAAGGCTCCCAAACTCCACCAGAGAATGTGTAACCACACTTTCTGCACTCCCAAATTCCTGCAGACTTCCTACGTACCTTGCGATAATGGCAGCTCGGACAAGTGTATACTCTAGATTTCTTCGAGATTGCTGAACCAGCCCTTCTCCTAACGCTGACTCCGTACCTAGCTCCAAATCGAGCAGTTGCGCCAGCCTTCTGAGTCCTCTTTGCCATAATATAACCTACAATTCATCGACTATTTTTCTTAGTTTCTCTGTTCTTTCTATGGCATTATCCATGATTTCAGTGAACTCGTCCGCTGAGAAAATTCCCTTTAGACCCTTCTGTAGGGAGTGGACGTTGTTATCGTCTCCGAGAGTGATGTGGATGCGCTCGTCACCTCCAAGCTCTTCTCTGGCATTAGCGTCGAATACGAATCTACCCCCGACCCTGTGATAGGAACACATTATTGGAGTCTTGGAAACTGACAATTGATAGTCCTCTCCGACCTCAAATCTCTCCGCAGGTACAGTAGCGTTCCTAAGTGCGACAATGCCTGCCAATGCAAACGCGTCGAACAGGTTGCCATCGTCAGAGACGGCAAACAGGTCTAGAATAACCTGCCAAGCCTTTTCTCCGGGAATGATGCACAGTGAGTCGACATCTATGCACCCGGACTCTCTAATTCCTCTGTCAACAACCCTTCCGAGTTCTATGGACTCTGGACTGGGTGGGCCAGATTCCCAGTTCCTTCCTGCTACTGGTCTGACCTCTGCTGAGCACATCAGTCCACCTTGGTTGGGGCGGTCTGGATAAGGAGTCATAATTTGGAACTTGACACCAGCTAATACGATGGTGTCCCCCATCCTTACTCGTGCTGAACCCTCGGCTCTGGGGAGTATTGAGTGTTGAACCTCGAGCTCCCTCCCTTCCCATCTTCCCCTACCGTCTAACCTGGCATCTCTTTCTGCGAGATTAGAGAGGTGTGATCTGAGGAGTTTTGGCACTATTGGGATTGTCATTGTGTATCCCCCCCATTCAGTGCTTCTACCATCAATTTGTGAATTTCCTGTGCAGCATCCATATTATACTCCCAAGCTTGCTTAAATTCATCTTGTGAAAGATCCCCATCCATCTGTAGGAATACTAGTTCACCTGAATTAGGCATTATTCCCATGGGAAGGTCGGCCTCGCCGTAGTTGTCTTCTTCCTTATTGAGGTCGCAAACGACTACGTCGTTGATCTTGCCGCTGGCTACGCTGACCACTAAGTCCGTCATGGGTATTCCGGCATCTGCTAGTGCTACGGAGGCAGCTGTAAGGCCCACACATCTTGTTCCGGCCTCGGCAGATACAATCTCAATGCTTATCCTTATCTTCGAGCGTGGATACAGCTCAAGAAGAACAACGCTCTCAAGTGCATCCTGAGTAACCTTACTGACCTCTCTGCTTCTACGATTGAAGCCGGGCCTCATTCTATCAGTTGTTGAAAAAGGTGCCATGTTGTATGCCACGTCCAAAACAGCACGATCTTGCCGCTGTATCTTCCTGGGATGGGCCTCCATCGGCCCATAGACTGCGACAATTGCCTCATTAGTGCCCCAAGTCATTCTGCATGACCCATCCGCGACAGGGACTACTCCAGTTTCAATTGTGATTGGTCGAATATCTCCAGGGCCCCTTCCATCGGCCCGAATTCCGTTTTCATCGATCATCTGAACTTCTCCATACCCCCCCATCAGTTTCTACCTCCTCTACTGTCTCTGGAAATTTCGGATAATCTATTGCGGACATCCAGTATTCCATCGAGCTCGCCGTCTATCCACATCCTTCCGTTGTCGGCCACAACGATACGGCACTCGGTCTCCGCTTTCATCCTTCTGAGAGTCTCGCCCCCCTTTCCAATTATCTTTCCGAGCAAATGTGGATCGATTTCTTCGACCACTCCGGAGCGAATCTTCCGTAGTCCCATTCCCTTCATGGTGACAACGCTAGAGTGTGTTTCCTCTACTTCCTGGACCCGGCACAGTACAGCATCGCCGATATCCATTACCGATCTAGTCCCTCCGAAGTCCACCTTTCCCGGTCCTAGGCTCATTGGGAGAATTGCATTAAACGGGGCTCCCAATTCTATGAACCACAGATTATTTGTGCATCCTTCTATGAAGCCAATTACCAGATCTCCCGGTCTGGGAATGTATCTGGTGTGTACAGGCTCGATTGAAATTGATCGGCCCTTTTCCCTTAGCCTTCCTTGCTTTAATGCCTTGAGTCTGCCTGACATTTCCAATACGCCATGTCCGGCCTCAAAGCCCTCTGAGTCGCCCAGATCATCACCGGGCACCACGAGGTTATTACCTCGCTTATTTCCTTGCGGCCCTGCCGCACCATTCTTTTTCGTCATATTATCGAGCCGCGCGACCGGCCCACCGTTCATAACCGTTGATGCTGCGAATATTTGCCCAATCAGTCTAATTCTCTGACTTCTACATCGGGCGACCTGGATGCGACTCTGTCTATTATGTCATTTTTCATCCCACCCGGAACAGAGACCACGCATGCCCAATTTCCATTACTCATCCATTCTTCCTTCTGTATTGAGTCCCTGAGCATCTGACTTACTGCTCCATAGTCCTTGCCTTGGACCATGAAGGCCAAATTGACTGTAATAAATTGAAGTGGGATAACCGGCCTCAGCAATTTGACAGCATCTCCCACCTGACTTTCTACTGACCTGAAGGGGTCAATCGAGAATCTAATCTCATCCAGGGCGTTTTCTATCCTTGTTCTGGGATGGGGGAGTTTCGTCTTAGGGTCTGTAGCAGTGGAAGCTATCTCATTTATGATTTGGCGTTTCTTTTCATCTACCAGATTCCTTCTCTGCGATGTAGTTAGCTGAATGCTGCCCCTTTCTAGAATAGTTCTAGCACAAATGGAAATATCTGTTGTACCAAACGTTCTCTGGAGAGCCTCGCTGGTGGGTCTATCTCCTGCCCTGGCATCAGACCAGACTTCTTCAATTGCTAGTAAATCTGAGATTTCGACCGACTTGTTATCTAATTTCCAATTGTCTACTAATTGGGGATCGACAAGAATCTCATACCTACTTCCTCCCTTCTCGAGACGAGCGAGAACGGCATCATCAAGACTCACCATGAGGTATCATAAGGCCCCTGGCTTATGATGGTGGGGTATCAGGACAGCTTGCCCAGGTGCTTGAGGGTAGTCGCCCTATCCAACTTCTCATAGCCGCTCTTGTCGACGCATCCGATTTCTACAGTATCTGGATTCAAATCCTCCTCTAGAGAGTTTCTTAGTGCCTCTAGACCCATCTTGATGGCTGCATTTTGGGTCATTCCCTTCTTCCACTTATCCTCGAAGTAGTCTATTGCTGTCGCCTTTCCTCTGCCTATAGCTCCTGCGTTATAGGACTGGTAAGCACCTGAAGGATCGGTTTCGAAAAGATGTGCACCCTCGTCATCGAATCCGGCTATTAGCAGGGCTGTCCCGAAAGGTCTTGCTCCGCCGTATTGAGTGAAAGACTGTTTGTAGTCGCACATCTTCTTGACTAGAGTGGAGACCGGGATATTGTCGCCGTATGTCATTCGATTTATCTGGCATTGAACCCTCGCCCTGTCTACAAGTTGGCGGGCATCTGCTACTAGTCCTGAAGTTGTAATTCCCACATGATTGTCGATTTGGTACATCTTCTCGATTGAGTCTGTGATTACCAATTTACTCTGTACCCTCTTATCTACAATCAAAACCACACCGTCTTTGTACACCAGTCCTACTGTGGTAGTTCCTCTCTTGACGGATTCCCTAGCATACTCGACCTGGTATAACCTTCCATCTGGAGAGAAAGTAGAGACGCCGTGGTCATAACCTCGTCCGCTTGGCTGCATCGTAATCGGCCTCTTGTCATAAGGGACTCTTATCAATATTGGTCGGCGGAAGACTCAATCCAGCAACCATTCTGACAGAAGTGTTAGGTGGGACCATGCGGGTAGCAATTCTTGCTTCAGGAGGAAAGGACTCGACTTATGCTTCATGGTGGGCACAACTTCAGGGATGGGAAGTTGTTTCACTAGTCACGGTCTTGGTGAAAGGAGATGATTCAATGATGTTTCAGTTACAAAACACATGGATAACCGCATTTCAGGCATCGTCATCGGGCATCCCCTGGAAGCCAATCATATCATTTGGGGAGGAGGAAGACGAAGTAGGAGATTTAGAGTCTTCAATAACTGCTGAAGTAGATATTCTCGAATTCAAGGAGATTTTCCCCCCGGGAATCGAGATTCCCGAGGATTTGGCGATTCACTCCGGCCCTCTGGATATAGACGCACTAGTAGTAGGTGCACTTCGTTCAGACTATCAGAAGACCAGGATTGAGCGGATGTGCCAAAGACTGGGCGTTAATTCATTCAGTCCACTCTGGCATAAAGACCCGAGGGAACATATGCAGTCCCTTCTAGAGCATGGATTCGGAGTGGTATTCACCTCTGTTTCAACGGAAGGAATGAGTGCGGACTGGGTAGGAAGGACCCTTGAGAGGGAGTCTCTGGAAGAATTAATGGGTCTCTCTAAAAACCATCGATTCAATTTGGATGGAGAGGGCGGAGAGTTCGAAACGATTGTAGTGAGTGCCCCCCATATGGCAAGGGACCTAATACTCGAAGGTGAGGTTGTCTGGAAAGGAAATAGGGGTTCATTAGAGGTTCTTTCGTGCGAACTTTCCTGAAATCGCTAGGCTCAAACAGGAGACCATGGTCGGACGTCCCGTAGTTATGCCAGTTTCCCCTTTGGACTACAGGTATGGAAGAGACATAGCTAAGGAAATCTGGTCCAGGGAAGGGAGGCACGCGAGATCTCTAGAAGTCGAGAGAGCGTTGATTTGGGCACATAGCAAGATGGGCAGAGTAACCCCGGAAGATTATGACGCAGTTGCGGAGATCTCTGATCCTGGAATCGTTACCGCAGACAGGGTGGACGAACTAGAGGCAGAGACGAAACATGACATTATGGCACTTACAAAAGCCATGGCTGAGGCTGCAGGAGATGCGGGGTGGTGCATCCACCTTGGAGCAACAAGTAATGATATTGTGGACTCAGCTGTAGCTCTTCAAATAAGGGACAGCATAGACGTCCAGAGACAGTCCCTTGTCGGATTGATCCTGAATATGTGTGGAATCGCTGAGAGGGAATCTGGGACAGTTATGCTGGGAAGAACACACGGGCAGGCTGCGGTTCCTATCACGTTCGGGCTGAAGGTTGCGGTGTGGGTGGATGAGATGAGGCGCCATCTGGTTAGGCTAGAGGAAATTCGACCCCGATGCATAACAGGGAAATTCCTAGGAGCGGTGGGAACTGGTGCAGCTCAGGGAGAGGGAGCACTAGAATTGCAGAGTCTGATTCTCGGGGAACTGGGTTTGGAGGTCCCCGTAGCGACTACTCAAGTAGTTGGAAGGGACAGATACATCGAATGGGTTGGGTGGATGGCAAATGTCGCTACAAGTGTTGAGAAGATCCTCCAGGAAGTCAGAAACCTCCAGAGGACCGAGATAGGAGAGGTCGCGGAGGAGTTTGACGCAAAGAAGCAGGTCGGTTCATCCACTATGGCTCACAAGAAGAATCCCATTACTGCAGAGAATGCATGTGGTCTCGCCAGGGTAGTCCGTTCAATGATTATACCATCTTATGAAAATGCACTCTTATGGCACGAGAGGGATTTGGCTAACTCCTCAAGCGAGAGATTTACTCTTTCACATTCGATGATTCTGCTAGATGATGTTATCTCAAAATGCGACAAGGTACTTTCTGGACTGGTTGTCAACAGAGACAGAATGAGGAAGAATATTGAGGATCAAAATGGGCTAATAATGGCAGAGAAGATTATGCTCGAATTGGTGGATCGCGGCATGCCGAGGGATTTAGCTCATGAAGAGTTGAGGTCGGCATCCATGGAGGCAGTCGAATCTGGATCCAACCTACAAGATATTTGTAGAAATTCAGATGGGATAATGAAGTTCTTTGAAGAAGAAGAAGTCGCTAACCTTTTCGCACCGGAGACCCATCTTGGCTCGTCGGAAAAGATAGTAGACAATTCGGTTTCAATGGCCAGAGAGATGTGCTCAAAATACTGATGGCGCTAGAAGCAAAAGTGCCGTAATAGAGGCTACGGCAAGAAGAAGCATAATCATGGCGTGAGGACCATACTGGTTGGCGTCATCTAGAGCCACATTTAGGAATCCCTCCTCCATGACTCCAGAAATAATTGAAGAGTCGGAATGGTTGAATTCCGGAGGTGGTCTTCGTGGAATCCTCTCAGTAGAGTTGTCTTGTCTCACAGTTGTTTGTCGAGGCAGAGTCGTAATTATCATTGCCCTTATTCATCTTCTAGCACGGAGAAACCGGCCCTTTCCAGAAGAGAGTCCATATCTTCTAGAGCATCTGAGTCTGGATTGGAGAGAGCTGCCGGATCCTTCGCATCTCCGCTGTAATCATCCTCGCCTTCTAAAGCGAGTCTGAATCTTCGATTTCGTATAACTAGGATTGTGCGGATTAGAAATATGGATATCCCCCCCATCACCAATGATAGTATCAGCTCTGTAGCAACCACCATTTCGATTATCTCCTAAGTTTTTCAGTTTGTTCCCGGGAGTCCCTGAGAAAGTGGTCTCGAAAGATGCCGGCGATTGGATGGGGTTGGTTCTAGCCACTTGCCTGAAGGGTATTCGTGTATATCGTCAAATCGAATGGAATACCATGTCTTTTTCTCCTTTCTCCCACAGAATAGGCACCTAAGACCCTGATTTCGCCCAGAGCTTCGCATTGTCCTTGTACAACATACGGGCCTACTGAGAATCCTAGGAGAAGCAGAATCCATCCTCAAGCGTTCTAAGTGTATTGAACCGTCAGGAGATTGCAGCCCTGCCCATGTTATTTTGTCTCCCGGCTCTAATGTTCTGAGTAATCTGTTAACAGGTCCCCCTTCTTGGAAAGCAACAAGATTGAGAGATTGGCCCCCAGAGAATACAGAAACACGGGCATGCCCCCCCTTTGTCTCTCTAGGTTTACAAATGACCGAACCAGAACAGGTTGATTCTATATGGTCGTCGCTAATCTGGTTCGAACGATGGATTGCATAGGATTTGCAACTCTCCACACCCTTCTCCGATTGTAGCCAAATATGTGCCCTTTCAACCTCGGAAGATGAAGAGCCTCGAATCCCATACAGGACAGGGCATGGAGTTCTCGGTGCAATCAGTCCCTTGCCCTTGGTTGGATCCCTATTTAGGAAAGTTCCTGGAAATAGGGATCCAAGTTGAGATACTGATCTTGGAGATACCCTCCTCTCGGAACCTAGCAAGGAGTCATTTCTCCAGGCAATCAGTTCCCATGAAGAGTGTGGATTACTCTCCCATGAGATTGCTGCGCAAGCACCGACGGCTCCAGAAATTTCATTCTTCAGAAATAGGATAGTCCCTGTATTTCCTGCTTCTCGAAGAATATTTTCTGGATTCACATAGCCTCTTACTGCATCCCAGTACCAATGCCTTGGAACTTTGTCGAATGAAATGGCAAGGCACGGGGATACTGGAATCTTCGAGGGCGGATATCCAGCGACTTTGGTCAGCAGCCTATCGAACCAATCATTGCATATTTTCTCTAGTAACACATCGTCTTTTACTGGGATATCTATTATAGCACCAAGTGCCCCGTTTCCTCTTGTCCTTCTTTCGGCAAAGGGCCATAGTCTGACCAGTCTCCTCTCAAGGATATCACAATTCATTGCTTCTTGAATTTCTGAAAGTAACTCATCAAAACTAGAAGTCGTACAACCTTCATCGACATGATCAGTGTCATCAAGACCGAGTCGGCACCTCAATTTTGACCCTCCAAATCTGGCGGGATAATCATGTCAATCACCCCTGCTATTCCAGTTTCAGGATCGCACTGTATTGCTCTAACTCCGAAAGTCTCTGCTGCCA
>CEVE01018529.1_pt1 | contig 9952 bp, 8 predicted proteins | sample 356431 | NCBI WGS metagenome assembly CEVE01 (sample SAMEA2622764, study PRJEB7988) | marine metagenome | isolation source: saline water (ENVO:00002010), including
CGAAGTGATTCAGAAGGCTCAAGAGTTAGGGGTGAATTTGATCCTGACAGGAAAGCGGCATTTTCGTCATTAGACCTTGTTGGAGGAACCTGACGTTGGTCCAACGCTGTCGGTGACACTCTCTAGAATCTGAGTCAGCATAGAGAAATGGCAATGGCAGATGAAAAATGGATGGTCCGCAGTGGGGGACGAATTGTCGGACCTTATAAAAAATCTCAAATCCCTCAGCTGCTGAGGTCCCGTGAAATTCAATTGCGAGATGAAATCTCCGCTCCTATGTCCCGTTGGGTGACGCTTGAATTTTCAAATACGTTTCAAGAAGATGTAGAAAATTACAAAAGAGAGCTCAACCAAGAAAAGACAGAGTTCTCTCTTACACCGACCCAATCGGGTTTGACTCAAACCGCAACAGACCTGATGGACAGTGAGTTGACGGAAGAAATCACTCAGGATCTCTCCGGATTCACGCAAACCAAAGAAATCGTGGTGGACAATGTGGACGAGGTTTCTCACTCTCGTCCAAATCTCGAATCGGCTCAGTATCAACTGAAGGGTTTGGGGTCGAATCCTTACGTGAATCAAAAGTCCAAGAAAACGTCCCTTTATATTCAGATGGCTGTGGTTGCTGTGGCCGTCGTTGTGATGGTCGGACTCTTTCTTCGATTTCAAAACCAGCGGCCCGAGGTGGAAAAGCTCTCCGCGGCCCAGTTAAAGTCCGTGGTTTTGCAACAAATTGAAAGGGGAGATTACGAAGAAGCTTTGCGCTTGATGAAAGTTCGAAAGGAAGATCCAGTCTTCATTTCAGATTTGGGCATTTACTACGCCTTGCTGTCCATTCAGGTAGAAGGTCAAACGCTTCAAGCCCGACGGATTTTAAATCAGTTGATGGACTCCTCGGGAATGGACATGAAAGTTCGCGTGCTGACGGGTTTGGGACTGTCCTATTTGGTGGATCAGGATTTCTCTCAAGCCCACGAGTTTTTTACCCAAGCCCGTTCTGAAGATGTGTCCTTTGTTCCACCTCGAGTAGATGAATTGGTCACTCAGTACCTGGAGAAAAAACCTTTGAAGGAAGCTTTTTTGCTTTCTCAAGACTGGGTTTTAGCTTTTCCAGAAGCGCTTTTGACTGTGGCTGTATCCATCGTTAAAAATAATCGCACAGATCAATTTTCTCACCTTAAAAAAATTCTCGAAAATCAAGCGGCGGAAAATTTCAACTACCGCTTAGAGTTTCAATTCTTAGCGGCTTATTTGGGTTGGCGGATGAATCCAAAATCCCTTCAACCTCCAGAGTGGCGAAAGATTGTGGATGTGGATCCCAGTCTGACGGAACAACACCGACAGAATGTTTTTATCTTTCGCAAACATCTGCAATGGAAGACCTTTCTGCCGCTGTGTCAGCAAATGGTGAAATTCGCTGGGGCGACAGAGGAAGGGCAAGCTCTCGAGGTCTTTTGTTTGCTCAAGGCTAATGATTTTCAGGCCGCTCGGTCGCGCGCAGAAAGTATGGTGGATAAATTTCCAAAGTCCGCCTTGGCTCAATCGTGGTTTGCGCTTTCCTTGTCTCAATCAGGATCTCCGGATCAAGCCAGTGTGATTTTAGGACGGGCCATGGAGTCCAATCGGAAGCAAGATTTTTTACTGCCATACCTTTTGCAAGCCAGATTCTGCGAGAAAACCAAAAACCAATCCTGTGCGGAAAGCTCCTGGAAAAGTCTCATCGAAAAGGACTACAACAATTTGGCCGCAATTGCGGGACTGGTTCGCTACAACTTAAGCCAGGGATCACGAACCGCCGCTGAAAAGCTTTTGAAACGGGGATTGCAACTTTCTCCCGACTACAAACCTTTCCTCGCTTTAAAAGACGAGTGGAGGGCTCAGCTTTGAGGAGATCTTCTTTGGCGGTTCTAGCCTTGTCTGTGATTTTAGGGTTTTCTGTCTTTGCCTCCGATGACACTCATCACGGCGAAGAAGGAGATCATGGTCCCAAGTGGAAATTGGTCAAAGCCCAGAAGCCAGCAAAATCCAGCGAGCTTCCCTCCGAGCTGATCGAAGAAATCAAAGAGTCCTTTCATGGAAAACATTTGGAAAAGAAATTCATTTCCTTGGAAATGTATTTTTTCGACAAGCACCATGCCATTGATCCTCCCATTAAAATTGTCACGCCCGTTGGGGGGGGAAGCTTAGGCCTGGAGGGACTTCTTCCCTCGGGTCGAGCAAAGTTTTATTACCGCATTGTTTTGATGGATGAGCACTCTGAGCCCTTGGTTCCCGACAAAGTTTACTTTGTTCCTCGGATTTCACTGAAGGAAGATGGAAAAGAAAAAAACTGCGGCAAGTACTTTGACATCACTCGATATTACAAGGAAAAGATCTCTTCCGAAGAAGGCGCTGAAAGCTATGTCTCCGAAGGCCTGTATTCCACGCTCTTGCTGGGCTCTTTTGTCTTTGTAAAGGTGGTTGAAAGTAAAGTGTATTTGGGAAACCTCAATCTTTCAGACACACGGTTTCTCAATCAGAGATGTCCTAAGGAAGAATTAAAAGAATAAACTCGGCCTTCTTCATGGGAAGCTTTTGAAGCACCTCTTTGGCAGATCCCTTTAAGACAAACTCATCCTCAAATCCCAATTGTGAACCTAATACCAGTGTGGCGTTGGACCAATTTTGCGAAAGTTCAGTCAATAGTTTTTCTAAGCGATAGGGCGTGTCCATCAAAACGATGGGAATCTTAAAATCTTTCTTGAGCTGTAAAATCTCATCTTTTCGAATCTCTGTCTTTTGCGAGAGAAATCCTCGAAAGTAAAATTGTTGGATGTCTTCTCCACAAATGCTTAAAAAAGCCATCAGGCTGGAAGGCCCGGGCAAAGAACGAACGGGAATTTTTTGATCTCGACAGGCGCGAACCAAATGAGCACCCGGGTCACAAAAACCTGGGGTTCCACAATCGGAGACCAAGCCCACATTTTCATTGCGACAGCGCTCGAGAAGGTCTTTTAAATCGGTTTTGTCTGAATGTTCACTGAGCTCAGCATACTCCTTTGGACGCACTTCAAACCCACGGAGCAAACGCGAGGTTTCCTTGCGACTTTCGCAGATCAAAAGATCCAGTTGGGGAATCAACTCCAAAGCGGATTGACTGACTTCTTTGGGATTCCCAATGGGAGTGGCAATGACGGTTAAACTCACTTCTTCACCGCTTCCGCAAAAGAGTCAGGAGTGATGGTGGGCAGTCCCTCAGGGCGAGGACGCCTTTGCGAATGGGTGGAATCCATAAAAACCAGCTCAATGTGAGGAAGATCCTTCATAACGGATTCTACGATCACCGGTTCGTTTTCAAAAAAATAAATTTTTGAAAACTGGGAACCGAAATCTTTGAGGCGTGAACTTTTAAAGTCCTCATCTTGAAGGTCCTCATTGGTCTTCATGATCAGGTGATCTTCTGAGGCCAGAGGAAAACCATCCCTTTCCAACTGCTCCAAAGTTCCTTCTCTCATAAGGGAGTCACTGCGACCGGTCAGATAAAAAATTTCAGCACCATGGCGCATACACATCTGCACAAATTCATTTGCATTGGGATACAGAAGATCGTGAACCAAAAAAGAATTTGAAAAAAAATTTTTTTTCCAAAATCCACGAATGGATTGGATGGCTTCAGGGGGAACGGCCATATTGAGCCGTTCCAAAGGGGCACGGAATCCCCAATCAAAAGACTCCACTTGAATGGTTTGAAGTGCCTCAGAGAGTTCTGGGTGGGACGTTTTGAAGTTTTGCTCTTTTCCGAGGGTTCTTAGGATGGCTTGAGTGCGAGAACTCACGCAATAGAGCGTGGAATCAATATCAAAAATGCAAGCGATGCCTGCGGAAGATTCACTCTGAATTTTATGGAGAAGTGGCTTTAATTTTGAGTCGTTTTGATTCACTTCTAAAGTCTTACAAATTGATCAATTTCTTGTCACTGAAAGAATTGAAAAGTGATTAACTTTTTTCCCCTTGGATCCTGAAAAACTCTTTGTTTTCAACTGATTGAAGTTCGGTCAAGACCGTTGAGAGGGCCTTCTTTTTGGCCGATAGAACCCGGGAGCAGAGGGGATTGCATGAAAAAATACACTTTGTCTAAAAACGGTACAGAACTGGGACCATTTAACCTTGAAGAGGTTTTGCAAAAAATCACTCAAAGGGAAGTGGAGCTGTTCGATTACGTCTTTGATGAGCAAAAAAACGATTGGGTGCTTTTGACCGAACATGCAGAAATCACTCAAGGTCTGAAGGCAAACAAACCTCAAGGTCGTCCGCAAAAGGCAGTTGTCGAAGAGGTAAAAACGGAACAGACCCAAGCTTCCGAACCCGCTCCATTGAAGCTTCAGAAAGATCCCCATGGCGTGGAGTGGTTTGTGTTGAAAGGACAATCTCAGTTTGGTCCTTTCACCCAGCACGAAATGGTTCGCTTGATGCAAGAAAAATCGCTTTTTGAATTTGATTTTATCTGGAACTCCTCCATGAAAGATTGGAAACGCTTGGTTGAAGTGAAGGAATTTTCTAAAGAAAACATTCAATCCCTTCTCAAAAACAAAACCACAAAGGACTCTTTCTTTAGCCGTCAATACGAACGTACGCCCTTTGAAGGACGTGTCATTGTTCACAATCAAAACGAAATGTGGGTGGCCAGTGGGAAAGAAATCTCTCAAGGTGGAATGGGACTTTACATTGCCGACTCAATGATCGTTCCCGGTCAGGTTTTGAACTTTCATGTCAAAGGCCATGGAGACCAAGAGACCTTCAATGTGAAGGGGGAAGTGGTCAGCAAGCAGTTTCTAAAAGGGGCTCGCGGAAAGGGCCAGAAGATCGAATACGGAGTTAAATTTTTAACGGACAAACTTTCACACAAAGAACTCAGCAAAGCAGGGTAATTAAGATGGCAAAAAAGTTCCAAGTGACATTGATCTTATTTTTGAGTTTGAGTTCTGTTGCTTTTGCAAAGGACGCAAAGAATCCCAAAGTGGATCCCTTGCTCAAGAATCTTCAGTTTGTTGAAGGCGATGAGCGAGGCAATGAATTGAAGGCTTTGAAAACAGAGCTTTTAGTTTCACACTCCGAAGAGAAAGCCATCGAACAGGCGGCAAAGCTTGCGAAAAAGCACCGAGGAACAGCTTTGGAGCCAGATCTTCTTTTTCGACTGGCAGAACTCTATATGAGAAAAGCCAAATCTGATCGATTTTTTGAAATTCACAGAGAATCCGAGACCATTGTTCGCCTTCTGCCTCGAGAATTGAAACAACGTTCTTCTCGAGCTACTGTGGGAAAAGCATTAAGCACGTACGATCAACTTCTGAAGAAATATCCTCGCTACCATCAAATCGACTTGGTGATTTTTAACTATGCTTTTGCCCACCAGTCCTTGGGACAAGGGGAACAGGCGGAAAAGCTTTATTGGACTTTGATTTCTAAACATCCTAGTTCGCAATTGGTTCCCGACGCCCACTTGGCCATCGGTGAAATTGCCTTTGAAAAGGGAAAGTTCAAACATGCATTGAATCACTTTTTGGCCATCGAAAAATATCCCAGTTCCAGAGTTTATCCTTATGGCCTGTATAAAGCCGCTTGGACCTACTACAACTTGAGAGATGCCAAATCCGGTTTGGCAAAACTGGAAGAAGTGGTTCGCTTTGGTGAGTACGTTTCTAAGAATCAAATTGAATCGCGGTTGGATCTTCGCAAAGAAGCATTGATGGACATGACTTTGTTTTTTACCGAAGTCTACAGTGCAAAAGACGCTTACGCGTACTTTACAAAGCAGTCTGGGGAGATCGATGTGGCTCCTATCTTGATGAAGGTGGCCACCTTGTATGAACGCTACAGTCGTTACAATGATGTGAATGTAGTTTTAAATAGATTCATCGAAGAATTGCCTCTTAATGAATTGGTGCCAGAGGCCCACGAGAAATTGATCAGCTCTTATGAAAACGTGAAAAATCGGCCTCAAGTCATTGCTCAGATGGAAGACTTCTATGGAGTCTGTCAGCCCCAAAGCAAATGGTCGAAAGCCCATGCTCCGGTGCAGTCTGAAAACTCCAAAAAAGTTCCAGAAATCATGCAAAAGGCTTCTTGTGACGAAAGACTGTATGGGACGGCCTTGGAGTTGGCTCAAAAATGGCTTCGGATTTACAATAAGAACTCTTTCGAATCCAGCTACGCAGATTTTTCGGAAAAAGCCTTTGAGATTTATTTGAGATCCAATACAAAGACCAAGGCCTTTTCAGAAGCTCGATTTCTTTATGCGGAATTGCTCTTTAAGAGAAAGAAATTTCGTAAGGCCAGCGAAGAGTATGCAGCGGTGGGATCCGCAGCAGGTTCTAAGATCTCCCATGATGCCTCTTATGCGGCGCTGTTAAGTTTGGAAAAGGCCGTTGGAGACAAATGGTCTGATGAGGACGAAAAGAGCTTTCACACGTTGGCACAGGAATATGTAAAGTCTCATCCCAAAGGGGCTTATCGAGTAGACATCGAATTTAAAATGGGTTTGTTGGCCTACGAGAAAGGTCGCTACGATGAAGCTGCACCTATCTTTTTAACTTTGGGTGAAAGGTATCCCAAGTCCGAAAAAGGTCAAAAGGCTCAAGACCTTTACTTAGACATTTTAAATATCAAAAAAGATTATGCCGGAATCAAAAACTATTCGGCCAAGTTGATCAAGTTGGGAGGCAAGGCCGATCGCATCGGCAAACTGAAGTCTCTTTTCGAAGAGTCTTACTTTATGCAAGTTCAGCTTCTTGAAGACAAAAAAGAATTCAAGAAGGCTCTTGCGGGTTACACCAGTTTTGTCAGAGAAAACCCCAGCTCCAAGTTGGCTCAACAAGCCATTTGGAACATCAGTCAGCTTCACTACAATTTGGGAGATGAGTGGGAAGGCGCTCAGGCTTCTTTTGAGTTTGCTCAAAAATTCCCAAAGGCCAAAGAATCTCAGTCGGCTCTGATTCGTGCGGCACAAAGTTTTGAAAAATTGGCTCAACTTCCTGAAGCTGCTCAAGTGCTCTCGGTTCTTGCGCAAAGAGATGCCAAGGAGTCAGACAAGTGGAAAGAGTTGTCCGCGGACTTCTACGCAATGAGTGGAAAGCCAGATCGCGCGCGGGAACTTTATCAAGATGTTGCCAAGAGAAAATCGAAAAAAGAATACGGCGAGTTTTTACTCAAGCAAGAGGACTTCGAAAAGAACTACGGATCTCCAGGTCAATTGGCGGTCATTCGTAGACAGATTGTGTCCCATGGAGTTCAACCTGCGGCTCACAATGCACGGGTGACCGAAATCGAAGAACTCTATGAGCGCAAAAAATCTTCAGATGCCTTTCACGAAGCTCGAAGAGCATTGGCTCTGAGTGGATGGGATTCCAGTCAAAAAGCGCGGTTGCGCTTTGTTCAAGCGCAGGTTTTGGTGGACGAGTTCCTCAGTCAAAGTGTCAAGGCCAGGGCAGATCGCATCGCTATGGTTTTGGCCATCAAGACGGAGAAATTAGAAAAAGCTCAGCAGGCCCTTCAAGCAGCTATGAAATACGGGGATTCTAAAGTGGCGGTCGGTGCCTCGCAAAAACTTTATGAATGTTACAGTCACTATGTGGACGCACTCAAAACCATGCCTACGCCACAGGGTTTAAGCGGTGAGGACGCTCAAGTTTTTCGAAACGAAGTGCAGAATTTGATCATTCCACTGGAGGAAAAGAGCGTGGATACTTTGGCCCAGGCTCTTCGCTTTGCAAGGAAGAATCAAATGCTCGACGGATCCATTCAAAACTTGGAAAGAGAGTTGGCCTCGGTCAACCAACGGGCCGACCAAGCTTCCACCTTGGAGTTTATCAAGCCTCAAATTGTCATTCCCCATTGGAAGGGAGCTAAGCTATGAGATTTGCAATCTTCATCACGTTAAGCCTATTTTTGGTTTCTTGTGCCTCTGGGCCAGGTCGTAAAAAAGGACCTTCTCCTTATTCTGCGTCCTGGGAAGGAAAAACCTCCAGCGAAAAGGGGGATCCCAAAAAATGTCCTGCGAACAAAGATTATATGAAAATGCAGTGGAAGTCTTTGGTGGTTCTTGCTGGGAACTGTGTTCAAGCAAAGAACTTTTTTCAGTTGGAGAGAGTGGCAGATCAATTGGCAAAGATTGAGCCAGAATCTCATTGGGGATCTTATTATTTGTCATTGGCAGCGGAGTACCGAAAAGACTTGCCTCGTGCATTTTGGATGATCAACTTGGCCTTGAAAAAGGCTCCTGAAGATGGAATCGCACTTTTTCAACGAGCGCGTTTGTATTGGAATTCGGATCAAAAGGATTTGGCCCTGGTGGATTTAAAGGAAGCCGTGGAGCGCAATCCTTCCATTGTGGAAGCTCATGTGTTGCTCGGCCAAATCTACTTTACATTGGACGAAACTGGAAAAGCGAAATCCCACTTTCAGTCGGTCTTGGCTCGCGATGTAAGGAACTCGGATGCACTTTTAGGTATGGGGGAGCTGTACTTTAAAGGGCGTTCTTACGAGGACGCGTACAGCTATCACCGAAAAGCTTTGAGTCACAATCCACGTTTGGCTTTGTCTTTCTTGAGACTGGCACAGATTCAAGAGATCTATCAAAAAGATCTTCCGGCAAGTTTGGCCAGTTATAAAGATCTGATGAAGCGAGTGCGCTTAAGAAAAGTGGATGGAGATTTGCCCATCAGCTTGGAAGATAAAATTAAAAACCTTTCAATGATCGTTGATCAAAATGTTGCGAAGTCTAAAGAGAAAACCAATGTTTCTCGACGGGAACCCACGGGAAAGAAGGTGTCAAAATGAAACATTTGATTCGAATTTTCACACTGCTTGCATTGTTTATGAGTTTTTCAGTTTTCGCGAAAAAGGTGAAATATCGAAAAACTCAAGAAGTTAATTTTGATGGCTCAAGCATTGAGGGCGAGCACAGATCGCCCGACGGCGCTTATCTCCATCAAAAACGGGGGGTAAAGTTCATGCCCATGTACCGTGTCAATTTGCAACTTGAGAAGAGCATTTCAGATTCCGTAGAGTATTTGAGGTAATTCTATGAAGAGAGTCGCATTAAAATTAGAGCATAGATATCAAAACAAACTGATTCGCGCCCATCTTTTGGAAGGCGAGGATAAAGTTTTAGTTGTGGGATCTTCTCGTGGTGCTCACCTGCGCTTGATGGGCGATGGGGTGAGTGGCATTCATGCGGCTTTTGAACGCTCGGGCGAAGAGTGGACCGTTTCAGACCTTGGAAGCGAAGAGGGCACTTGGATCAACAAGCGCCCCATTGTGGAACATAAGATTTCTGGAGCCACAGTGATTCACATTGGTGGCCACCAAATCAAAGCCACTCCCCAAGCCATGGAGCGTCCTTTGTTTCATGGCGCGAAGACCGCACAGTCCGAGTCCGAAGGGGAAACCTACCACCAATTTGTGGTTTTGAAGGACGGCCATTTGGTGCGTTCAGAGTTGGTGGCGCCAAATTCCGATTGCAGCTATCAGATCAAAGGACAATTGAAGCACTTCAAAGCCCCAGAAGATTACAATTGGGTCGAGAGTGAAGTGGATGGATATGTGATTCGTCAACGTCTTGTAAAGTCCCAAGTGATGGAGCAAGACCTGAAAGAGCGCATGAAGTCTTCTTTGGAGCCGCGAGTGCATGGTCCCATGATCTCTGCACTTTTGGTCTTCTTGTTGATTTTTGGATTTAGCTTTTTGATGCCTGGAGAGCCAGAAGATGAACTGAAAACAGTGATGCCTCCCGCAAACCAATTTACCCGAATGATTTTTGATTCTAAAAAAATCAAATCGAAAAAGGCTCAAGCTGAAAAACTGCGAAAAAACATTGCCGGTCAATCCAAACAAGGTGTGAAGAAAAGCGCTCCCGGTGGAGATCAAGGCAAAGTAGCAGGTGGAAGCAAGAGCAAACGGCCCGGGGCCAAAGTGG
>CEVE01293934.1_pt1 | contig 9861 bp, 9 predicted proteins | sample 356431 | NCBI WGS metagenome assembly CEVE01 (sample SAMEA2622764, study PRJEB7988) | marine metagenome | isolation source: saline water (ENVO:00002010), including
TATATATTAATTATATATATATATAATTATGTTTGAAATACTAAATTTACAAAATGTCTTAAAATATTTCCTTATGTTATCTATCGTGACAACATCAACGTATTATATCCCAAATTGTTCAATTATGAATGAACATGCAATATATATTGGATTATTAGCGGCGACAACATTTGTACTTTTAGATAGATATATGCCATATGTTGTTATTGTACAACAAGATAAACATGAATACTATCAACGATAAATATTAAATACTAGGTATATATTCCCATAATAATGTTTGACATATTTTTTGCCAAATAATATCTTGTTGTTGAAGTTTTTCCCTACTTTTTAAGAGTGGAAAATAAACTAATAAATGATCTAATTCAAGTAATTCACAGAATTTATGAAGGACGTAAGAATAAGATAAAAAGTTTTTACGATTTTCAGGACAATGTTTCATGAATGGTGTTTGTATTTCTTTAAACATAATTCTCAATTGTTCTTCATATTGTCTTGTTAAAATTGGGGCTTTTTTACCATTTAAGATATTAATAATATGTGGAATATGTTCATAATATTTATTGTATTTTAATTTTTTTAAAATTTCTCTCATATTTTTATAAGAAATATCATCTATTTTTAAGAATTTATTTTTTTTCAATTCTTTCATTATTCCTTTATATACTTCTTCTGGTATATCAGTTGTTTCTTTTGCTTGAAACTGTGCTAACCACTCATTAAAATGATTAATTCTTTTATAAGCGAAATAAGAAGATTCTCTTGGTGGATCTTTATAAGATACTTTTTCTGAATTAATAATAATTGAATCTGTATATCCACATTGTTCGCATATTAATAAACTATCCACATTTTTTAAAACTAATTTGCCCAAACATAAAGGACAATTATGTATATCTTGAACATAATGTTCTTTAATAATTGTATCATCAATCAATCTCATATAATTATTTACTAATTTTTCTTCTTTTTTTTTATTTTTATTTTTATTCATGAAGTCAACAACTGTAATTTCTGTATTTTCAATTGTTTCTTCTTTTTTTGAATAATATTCATTTAATAAATCACCTGTATTAAGATAATATTCAATACTTTCATTTGGATCATAATCATTAATAATTATTTCTAATTGATCCAATTTTTCTTTTAATTCTTCAGATGGATTTTCTTGATAAGTAACCAATAGTTTTTCTTTTTCTTTCATTGCATCTTCATATTTTTTCTTATTTTCTGAAAAATTAGATGACATTCCTTGATGTACAGCATCGATTGTTACTCTCTTATCTGCAATAATTTTTTTTAAAGGTTTATCTTTGAAAGACATCTTTTTATATAGTATTATTATTTTTCTTTAAATGATATTTGAATTAGTAATATCTATAATAATATCTATAATAATATCTATAATAATATCTATAATAATATAAGAATACTACTACGATGGAAAAAATTACACGATTAATATTATTATTATTGATGGTTGTTATTGGAATGTATTTATTCTTACCTAAAAAACCATATATTGCGAAGTCAAATATACACGGTCAAGGGTTATTTTCTGGAAAAAAATATAAAAAACATGATGTTATTTTTGAAAATATATTCCCTTATAAAGATAATTCAATCATGTTATTTAATCCAATTACTAAAGAAAAGTTCCAAAGTTATATCCTTAATGAAGGTAGATACATTAACCATTGTTCTCTAAATAAAAATACCGATATTATTTCTGATGATTATAAACTCTTCAAGGTAATTGCTATAAGAGATATTGATAAACATGAAGAATTATTTATAGATTACAATATCTTGCACAAACATTTTCCATTTATAGCACCGGCATTACCTAACTATATTAGTTGTTAAATTTGATGCCTTATTATTTTTTTATAGTACATTTAATTTCAATACTATGTCAATTGAAGAAATCTTTGTTAAAAATATTTATGATAAAATTGCTCAAGAATTTGATACTACAAGATATCGTCCATGGACATGTGTTGAAAACTTTTTAGATACTATCCCTAAAGGATCAATTATAGGAGATATTGGTTGTGGGAATGGTAAAAATATGCTATATAAGAAAGATTGTATAAACTATGGTTGTGATTTTAGTGCTAGTTTAGTTAACATTTGTCTGCAAAAAAATCTAAATGTAATTTGTGGAGATATTCTTGATATTCCTTATAAGTCAGATTCATTTGACTATACAATTTGTATTGCTGTAATTCATCACTTATCAACACCAGAAAAAAGAAAGAAAGCAATTCAAGAATTAGAACGAGTCACAAAAAAGGGAGGAAAGATATTAGTACTTGTTTGGGCTTTAGAACAAGAAAAAGATTCTCGAAGAAAATTTAATAAACAAGATAATTATGTTGATTGGAAAGATAAACAACAAAATCTTTTAGGAAAAAGATATTATTATGTTTTTAAAAAAAATGAATTAGAATCATTGGTTGATGAAAAGAAGATTGAAAAGAGTTTTTATGAAAAAGGAAACTGGGGGATTCTTATTAAGGTTTGATTATCTCCTCCTTTTCCGCATTGTCCTCTTATTTTTTCTGCCTCCACCTTTTTTCTTTTTTTGTGTCTGTGTTTGTGATTGTGTTTTTTTCTTATTTTTCTTCTCTTTAGATTTTGATCTTGATTTTGATTTCTTCTTTGTTCTAGAATTACTTGATACTTGTGAAGCATCCGGGTTGGGACAGGGTACAGGATCGGGATCTAATTCTTCTGATTTTATATCAATATTACTTTCTATTATTTCTATTTCTGATTGTGTTAACTCAAAATATTTATAGAGTTTTTTATCTGTATCTATATTTTTTGGTATCATAGGTATGAAACTCCAAAAAAATACAGGGACAAAAGAGTTTGCCGCATATATTTTTGATATAAACCTTATAACATTAGACCTAGATAAATACCATTCTAATATATTTTCGGATATATTATCAATTGATATATATCTTCCATCATCACCTATATTAACCTGTAGTGTGTGATCACCACCTTTACTCTTTAATGGACTATACCGCTTCCATACTCTATTTACAAATAATAATTTACCTTTAGCATTCTTTTTATCTTTACTTTTAATGAATTCTATTTTTTTTTTATTGCTGTTTAATATCTTATCTGATATTAATTTAATGTTTAAATCTCCACTATTTGTTGGTGTTGGAATATTAAGGTTTATATATTTTTCTTTTTCATTAAATATTCCTAATGTTTTCCCACTGTAGTTTTCCGGAGAAGATATAAACCATCCAATATGAGTACTTATACCCTCAAAAGAAGATACATAAACATTTGTAACAAGTGTATTAAGTTTAATAATTTCTTTGTTTGCTTCATGTCCTGGTAGTAAATAACGGTTAGGTATTATAAATGCTAAATATTTCCCTAGAATATTATCCTTTTTTATCTTCTTTATAAACTTTACATAAAAATTATTGTCTTTTGTTGGTTTATGGTCAAAGGGCGGATTCCCCATAATCACGTCAAACTTATCAATACCAAATGTCTTTTTTGAATCAAACTCTAAAAAGTCCCCTTTTACTATATTCGGAGTAGCTTTCGGATCAATCATTTTGAATATCTTTTTACAAACGCGGACATTCACTATATTTAATTCAACCATGTAAATCATATCTTCAATAATATGTTTTGATCTTTCTGCCTCTTGTGGTATTTTATCTTTTAATGAATCCATCAATTTATAATATGCTACAACTGGGAAATTACCAATACCATTTGTTGGATCTAACCATTTCCCCTGAGGATTAGACCAAACTTTTTTATCTATTTTATCTATGTGACTGAAAATTTCACAGATTAATTCTATAGGTGTAAATACTTCACCATAAAGATTTTTTTCCTCTTCTCTAACAGTTAATCGTTTTCTGATAACGTCTAATACTTTTTCATCTTTTATGAAAACATTAGAACAAGGTTCAACCTTTTTTAAATTCTGAGAAGATTTTTTTATTCTTTTCATATCTTCTATATTACCATAATAGATCTTAAAAAAGTTATCTTCATTATTTTTTTTAATATTTTCAAAGAAACCTTTTAAATTGGTTTTTAACTCATTATATCTATCATTTAATTCATCTTTTTTAACATTATTTTTTATTATATTCATAAAATGACAATCAATAACATTCGTATCATCTAAGTCTAAAGATTCACATTCTTTTTTTATATCATCAATCTTTTTCTCAAAAAAATCATCTAAACTTTTCATTATTTTTATTCTATATTCCTTATTATCTTGAATATCATCATACGCATCAGACAAAAATAATGCAAATAAAATGATTATATCATTGATAAAATTGGATACTTCGTTATATTTTTCTTTTAACTCAGGTGTTTTTTTCACCTTCAATGGTTTCTTATGACCCATCACTTCAATTTCTCTATATTCATCGGGAGACATATCCGAACCTTTCCTCTCCCCTAACCTTTTCTTTTCGTCTCCTTTCTTCTTTTTATCTTCTTTATACCTAATCTTTAATTCAACTAATAGATCATGAAATTCTTCTATAAAAGTTTCATCAAAATTCTGAAGCATATCATCAACTTCACTTACATCAATTTTCCGTATGTTTTTATTGAATTTATTTATATCATCTAATGAAAAGTCTTTCATCAGTTGATTGTATAAATTATGATATTCTTGACCAGATTGAAAATTGATACCATTAAAATTAAATAATAGTAACTTTTCCAATAATTTTTTCATTTTCTTTTGACCACTGAAAATTTTTTCCGTTTTACTAGTATAATCCATATATTCATACATGAAGGATATTTGCCGGGTTGTTAACATATCAATAAACAATCCTTCTGTTTTCCCTTCCCTTTCAGTTAATACACGAAACATGCTTTGGTAAATCGTATCAACAGATTGAATGGGGTCCATATGCAAGGCAATATCAACACATGGAAGACTTATACCCAAACGCAACATTTTACCGGTCAATATAATAATACTTTTACCATGTGCCTTCGCACATGCTTCCTGTTCTAAAATACATTCTTTAACGCCTATCTTTGATTTAGGGCAGATTGTTGATATACATTGAGTATTCCCTGTTTCGCGTACAGAGGCATCATTCCATTTAATTTGTTTTCCACCCTTTTCTTTTGCTTGTATAAAATCAATCGCAATATTACCGAATTCAACGGAATGTAGAATCAGAACACAATATTTTTCCCTAAACCACGCGTTTTGCATGAGTAAAGTTGAAAAGTTTTTTGTCATATATCCAAATGGACTCTTTTTACCTCTTTTATCTTCTTCATTAACTTCTTCATCTCCCTTTTTACCTCTAAAAATGGTGGGTAAAAACCATATTTCAGAATGAGGTTTTCTTAAAAGGTTACCTTTATTTAATGTCTGTAAAATATATTTTTCATAAATATATTTTTGAATATATTGAATATATCTAGTAGCAGTATCTTTATCTGACAGGTTTTTTTTCATTAATGGTTTAAAGATTTTATCAATAGCAATATTCCCACCTACAATAATGCTATCAAAATCGTTCTCTATATTAGTGAGTATTGGAGTTGAAACAATTAATTCGGGATATTTTTGATATTCAAACACTAACCTTTCCAGATTTATCCCTCGCCCATTGTATTCATTTAGTAAATCGTTAAATACCTTCAATTTTAGAATACCGTCATTTTCTTCAAGTATATTTTCCTTAATCTTTTCATAAATAACTAATTTTTCTTCTCCTGTTTCATCATCAATAATTTTTTTATTAATTGTTTTCATTAAATGAATATCATCATATCTCCATTGAATAAGTTTAGTTTCCCCCTTCCCTTTATTCATATACTTTAATAATGGTTTCGCAAATGTAGCTGTTACCATTACAAATGCTTTATATTCATTATCAAGAACTAATTCTGTTAAAAAATCTTCTTGGAGTGAGCCTTCTCCAGAACCTTGATGTATCTCATCAAAAAATACTATTTTATCTCTTTCTTCTTTAAATATATGTAGTAATTTTGGATCTAAAGAACCTTTTTTATTGTGCATTCGGATAGCTTCTTGACTACAAACGAATATATGTTTTCCTTCTAAAACAGCATGTACGGGTTTACCATGAGATAGTTGTAAATCATGGATTTTATAATTTGAAAAATCGTCATACTCGTTAAACATTTTAATAAATTGATCTTTCGTTTCTGTAATTGCCCCTAATATTAGAAAAACATATTTAGGTTTAATCTTTGAAATTAATCCACCTATCATAAAAGATTTACCAGAACGAGGGACCGCACCCCATACAAATTTCTTAGATTTATCCATAGATTTTTTTGTGTATTCAATAAAATATTCTTGATGAAATCTAGGTTGTATGTACCTTTTGATTGTATCATCAGATTCTTCTTTATGTTTTAATTGATGTAATAATTGTTTATAATAATCGTCTAAGTTATCAATATCATAAATTGCATGACATAGTTTACTAAGGGACTTATTTGATTTATCCATTTTCTTTTCTAATTCATACCTTGACCCTTGAACCAGTAAAACTATATTAAATTCTTTTAATCCTTTTTCAGTTGCTTCTGTATATATATCCTGAATATCATAATTAGTTACACCTTTTACTTTACGATAAAACTTCGATGAAAATAAGTATTTACTATATGATTGAATTGTTTTATTTTCACAATGGGGTATTAATATTTCTTGTCCATTACACGAAGTTTTTTTATTTTTAATAATTTCATCACCTTTATCAATTATCTCAAAATATAAATCAGCAATACCACCTTCATTACCGGAATTAACTTTACCTTCTAAAACTTCTTTTTCGGTTTGAGGCTCTCCATTTTCTAAACTCTTAAAAAATTGTTTCTTTCTTGTATTGTCATCTAGATTCTTAAGATATACAATGATCCATAGTGCTTCATAGACGTGATTTTTTGTAACATTTACACCTTTAACTCTATCTTCTGTAGATGGAAATAATTCTAAAAATTCTTTTACATTTTCTTTATTCTCTTTTTTTATAATATTAATTAATTCATTCAATGTTATCTTATCTTCACCATATTTGAAATCCTTTGACTTACATATTCTTCTTTCATTTCTTAATTCTTTTAATCTATCATTCTTTTCTTGAATCTCACTTTCTATATCTTTTAAATTACAAACAGGAGTAAGCGATTTTAAACCTTTCAAATATTTTTGACCTTTCTCATTTTTAATCCGTGCCCCTTTCTCTTTTAATTCAATTATCGTTCCATATTTTTTTTTTTGACCCGTACTTTCCCATAATACTTTCATACCAACAGTAAATTTATCTGACATGTAAGATATATTATAAATGCATATTTTAATGTTTAAAACTTAAATTAATAATATTGAATAAATAAATGTGTGGAATTTTTGCTTATTTATCTTCTACACGTGAAGATTTAGAAAAGTTAAAAGGTTGTGGTATGAGGTCAAATCATCGTGGTCCAGATTCAACGAATGAATTAATCATTGAAAATGAAACTAATTTTATTTATTTTTTATTTCATCGTTTAGCAATTAATGGATTAGATGAAAAGGGAAATCAACCAATGAAACTTAAAGAAAATGATAATACTGTACTTATTTGCAATGGGGAAATTTACAATTATAAAGAATTAGCTGAAGAATTAGATATTCAATTGGAAACTGGAAGTGATTGTGAAATTATATTGCATTTGTATGAGAAATCAAAACTAAATGATTATCATTCCTATTATTTAAACCATTTCATCCATAAACTCGACGGTGTATTTTCATTTATCATTTATGATAAATTAATTAACCAAGTTGTAATTGGTCATGATCCATTTGGAATACGCCCTCTATATTGGTCCCATGATACAATCAATAATAAATATGCATTTTCATCTGAAATGAAATGTTTAGTTGATTTGACTACCGATATTCAATTTTATCCACCTGGATCATTTACTATTATTGATCTTAACAAAAACACCCATAAAACCCATACATTCTATCCGATGATTTATGAAAAAATTGTGGAAACAAATGAATCAAACATTGCACAAGTAATTCAAACAAAATTAAAAAAAGCAGTTCAAAAAAGATTAATATGTGACCGTCCATTCGGATGTTTGCTATCTGGTGGTTTAGATAGTAGTATAATAACAGCCCTTGTTTGTCAGAATGTAGAACCTTCAAAAGTAAGGACATTTGCTATTGGATTAGAAGGTGCTCCTGATTTATTATCTGCGCAAAAAGTAGCTGATTATTTAGGTACAAATCATACATCTGTAATTGTTTCAGAAAAAGAAATGTTAGAAGCGATAGATTCAACAATTTATCAAATTGAATCCAAAGATACTACGACAATACGTGCATCTGTACCGATGTTTTTACTTTCTAAATATATAAGAGATAATACAGATATTAAAGTGATATTAAGTGGTGAAGGAAGCGATGAAGCATCTGGATCATATCTTTATTTTCACAATGCTCCAAATCCAACCGCCTTTCAAAACGAATGTATTCGTTTATTAAAAGATGTAAGATTTTTCGATGTTTTACGAGGTGATAAAACAACTGCTGGAGCTGGTTTAGAAGTAAGGGTCCCTTACTTTGATAAAGAATTTATGGAATACTATATGGGTATTGACCCTAAAAAGAAAGTTGTGAGAGATGGAATGGAAAAATATTTATTAAGGAAAGCATTTGAAGAATATTTACCCGAAGAAATTGTATGGAGAAGAAAAGATGGATTTTCAGATGGTGTATCTTCATTTGAAAAACCATGGTACGAAATTATTGACGAATTTACAATTAAAAATTATGAAATGAATGAAAAAGAATACTATTTTTCAGTATTTCAGAAATATTATCCTGGACACGAAGATATTATTCCATATTATTGGATGCCAAAATGGAGCAAAGAAAACAATCCGTCTGGGAGATTAATAGTTTAAATGGAATAATAGTTTAAATGGAATAATTTTAATATTTTAATAAATAGTATGGTTATTACAAATTCATTTGCATCACTTCAAAAAACTGTCATTCTTAAAATTATAGAAATGAATAATGATCAATTAATTCAGTTTGTTCAACCGAACTCAATCCATCAATCATTTATTGAATTACAAAAAAATGCAATAAAAAAAATTTATCAAATGAATACTAATGAATTAGAAATGATTATTCAAGGTGATGTAGAATACGAAGATTATTAATTTGATCTCTGAACACTCGTTTGGTGTAGTAATTTAAGAGAAGCTCTGCATATATCAACCTTTGGATTATTGTATAATGTATTAATCATTGTATCCCATACTTGAATATAATTTTTTTGTTTATCTCTTGGGATGTTTTTATGTTTTAATTCAGATAGATATTGTTGATAAGTATTTGGTGCAAGTGTGAAATGTTCATCTTTTGAACTATGATCCATCAAAATAGTTGTATATTTTTTTGATATTTTCCATGCATCATGATATTTTTTTTGTTTTTTAAGTTCATTTCCTCGATTCATTTTATTATTATTTAAGATTATTTTCTTAAATAATATTTAATGCAAAAATGTTTTTACTTTATTTAATAACTCCTTTTTTAGGATGCTTACGAAACTATGTAAAATATAAAAAATTAAATTTTCTTTTATTTATAAGGACACCACTGACATATTTTTTAATACATCAAATCTTCAGATGCAATACAATTTGGAAAACACTTATATATGAAAGATGGTATTTTTTTATTTATAAGACATGTTTATCATTGTACAATAATGATTACATTAAGAAAAAGGATAAATATATTCAAAAATATGGATTGAAGTATTAAGGAAA